>OFMB01000073.1_pt1 | contig 74390 bp, 98 predicted proteins | sample 1541111 | NCBI WGS metagenome assembly OFMB01 (sample SAMN04209241, study PRJEB22552) | human gut metagenome | biome: gut; material: feces | host: Homo sapiens | place: USA: Oklahoma
CGCAGGAAGAATCAAACACGATTGCTTTGGCAGAAAGCCAGCTTGCGACTGCAAAAGCAGAACTCGCAAAGGCTCAAGCAGACCTTGCGGAAAAGCAGGCTTATCTTGAAAAGCTTCAAAACGCTTCGCAAGCATACGAAAAGGCAAAGGTTGAACTTGAAGAAGCACAAACGGCTCTGGAAAAAGCAAACCTCGAACTTGACCTCGCAAAGAAGAATCAAGCGGACAAGAAACAGGCTTTGAATGAAGCAAACACCGAACTCGAATTTGCAAAGAAAAATACGGAAGTCAAGCAAAAGGCTTACGATAAAGCTAAAGCCGAAATTGACCTCGAAAACGCAATCAAGGCTGAACAGGCAAAGCTCAATGAAAAGAAGAAGAGCCATACGGACGTTTCTCCGATTGTTCTCAAGAAATCGGGCAACGGTCAAAAAGCAGAAAACGCAACGAATCAGCCAATGGCTTTAACGGAAGAACGCGCGAACGTTTCAGCCGAAAAACAGGCAAAGACTTCCGAACTTCCGCAAATGGGCGACGAAGAAAAATCGGAAACTTCCGTAATCGGAATCATCATGATGCTTTTCGCAAGCATTCTGACAATGCTCGGACTTTCCGACAAAAAGAAGAAAGCTTAATTGATAAAGACGTCACGTTTGAAACGTGGCGTTTTTTGTTTGCAAAAAAGAAAGTTAAAAAGTTTGCAAATAATTAAAAATAATGATACGATGTATTCGTGGTGAACAGCTTTCATGACTTTTCGTCTCCTATTATTGTAAAAATTTTTGTTTCAGCGTCACGTTTTAAGCGTGGCGTTTTTTTGTTTAAAAAAAGAAACATAAAAAGTTTGCAAATCGAAAGAAACAATGATATGATGTGTTTGGTTGAAACGATATTAGAGCAATTTTAACTGGCTGACAGTACCTCCTGACAATGACATAGGGCTTACTGACTGGCAGTTCCTCCTAATTAATGGTATAGGTTTTGCTGACATTGCCTCTAAAAGCTACAGAGAGCATATCTCAGTGGAAAACGTTGCGTTGTATAACGTGACGTTTTTTGTTTTCTAAAAAAGAAAATAAAAAAGCTTGCGAATTCCGAAGATGTGTTCTCTACCTGCAATTAACAAATATAAGTCGATTACCACGCATACAAAAAAGTCAGAATTATTTGCAATTGATTACAAATAATTCTGACTTTTTTGTTTGAGGCAGATTCCATTCTATAAATTTAATAGAATGGAATATAGGTTTCTTCGTTCCGCATTCGTTTGATTGCCCAGAGCCACATTTTTATAAAAGTTTATTAGATTATTTTTTTGTTGATTTGATATTTTCTCTTTATGAAATACAAAATATCCAATAAGATAATTTACAAAATAGGGACGATTATATTTTTCCAAATCATTATTTTCGATAAAATTCAAAGCCTTTTCCAAGGCTTCTAATGTCATTTCAAAACATTCTTTTAATTTATCTGGATTTAATTTGCAAAGCTGATTTTCTTTTGTATCAGACGAAATAGGTGCAAAATTATTCGAATGTTTCCCCGAAATCAGCACCTCATACGCTGGATTTAAAGCTGCAATTGAATATGAAAGTTTGAAAAAATCATATCCATGTTCCTGTATCATATCACGATACACGTATGCATATTGGGTATATATATCAATACCATGGGCTTTCAATTTAGAAAATTTCATTTGAATGGCACTTACGCGACTTCCCGCAGTATTCAAGACTTCAAACCAGTGAATCTGCTCATCCTCAGTAAGATTCGTTGCAAAATTAATTGTATATTGATAAGTCTTTATTTTATTCCTGATCTGTAATAACGCATTTACCGTCATCGGTGCTGATAAAGCTTTATTTTTTTCTGTGTAAGTAATCAGTTCATTATCGTCTTTATTCAAAAGCACACCAACTGGAATCTGATTTTCCCGATATGCTTCCGCATTTATCACGAATTTTCCCTTTCCTAAATCTAACACTACACTTTTTAAATCTGGATGATTGCAATATGCTTTATAATTTGTCGTTAATCTCTGTTGCCCATCTACAACAGACATCTGTCCTCTTACAGTTTTGGAAAGTAATTTCCTTTCTATAAAGGAAACTTGCGGGACTGCAAATTCTTTTTCTGTATTATTTATTATATTGATAGAGATAACAGATATGGGAGATTTACTTAAAAGCTGATAATTTAACAATTCAACACATTTATCTAACGTCCAACTAACATCTCTTTGGTATAAAGGCAACGTTAATTCGTTTTTTTCTATATACTCACATAACGTAAAAACATATTCTTGTCTACTATCTTTTGTTGGATTAAGATTCACAGCCTCCAGCAAATGTTTGTTGATATTCATTTCGTTTCCTTTCCAACTGCTTTTTAGCAGTTACTTCATTTTACTAAATTATATTACTTTATCTCTTATTTGTCAAATTAACAACAATATCTGTATACTCGCGATTGCCCACAACAAAGAGAAAACTGCCACCGTTTCCGCCTGTTGGCACAAAAGCACATATTTCAGTGAAAAAACGTTATGTTGCATAACGTGGCTTTTTTCACAAAAAGAAATCAAAAAAAGTTGCAAACCAAAAGAAACAATGATATGATGTGTTTGTGTGAATTAAACGATGTGTGGGGCAGGTTTTGCTGACTGACATTACTTCCGATGGTGCGAAAAACATATATCTCAGTAAAAAACGTTACGTTGTACAGCGTGGCGTTTTTTATTTGCGAAAAAGAAAATTAAAAAGCTTGCAAAATCAAAAAATGTGTTATAATTTACTCATGCGCTGAATAGCGGATGCCAAATACATGTTTTTTCATAAATTTCTTTTCAAAAGACGCCTTTCTTTACGGAAGGGCGTCTTTTTTTCACTCGTTAAACATGTTGAAAAAATATTTGGAAAGTAATAAAATTTTCTTAACGGAATAATTCGTTGCATTTTTTTAGAAAGAAGGGCTTTAAATGAATTTTTTAATGGCTGTGCAGGGCGCATGGGCTGAACACGTCATGATGCCATTGATGACGACGAAATGGTTTTCAAACATCATGATGCCGTTGATGAACGAAGATGCAGGCACGGCGGGAACCAAGACACGCACTTACGCCAAAAACGTCGAAAGTACCGCACTGAACGTTGTGCTGATGATTGTTGGTGTAGGTTTGCTGATTGTCGGAGTCAAGGACATCGGTTCAGCACTCATGGGTGACAGTAAAGACTGGAAAAAGGCTGGCATTGGCGTTGTCGTCCTGCTTATCGGCGGTGGTATGCTGATTATGAACGTATCTACCGTCTTCAACTGGGGTCAAAATCTTGGGTCAGATTTCTCCGACCTTAACAAATAGAAAATCAATCAGATTTCAAATCCTCGCTGAAAGCGGGGATTTTTTTGTCGAAAAAGCGTGAAAAAGCTAGAACGTGCAAGGTTTATTGTAGTATACTTGAAAAGTAAAATAATTTCAGAAAGGAATTGAGACATGGATAAAACAATGTTTGCATTGGCAGTTTCGCTGACGTCGCCCGATGAAGAAACGATTTCCAAAGTCAATGAAGCTTTTTCAACGACTGAAGAAAACGGCAACGTCATTTTTGAATACGACCCGTCGCAAGACGAAACGTATGACGAACTGAGCGAAATTGACGGCTATTTGACGCTTGGCATTTTGTGCAAAGCCGACGGTAAATTTTATGCAAGTCCCGACCTCACGCAAAAGCTTGCCGACGAAGGCGAAACGGAACCGACGGAAATTGATTACACGTTTTTGTCGGATATTGCCGATTTTGAAGAAGAAGCACAAAGCGACATTGATTCGGAAATCGAAAAAATCATTGCGCAAAATTACAATGAAGCAACTCCCGAACCGAACGTCACAGAATCCGTTCGGGAAGAACCGATTGAAAATTACGAGCGACCGATTAAAGAACCCGAAACGAGCTATCAAGAACCTGTTCAGAATTACGAACAGACCATTGAAGAGTCGAAGAAGGAACTTGAGCCAGTCGGTCAGCATTTTGCGAATTCAGTGCCGAAAGGAAAAGTCGACCCGTTGCTTTCGCTTTCGGCAGATATTTTTGAAAACAAGGTTCAGGCAACGCTTCCTGTTTACGACGAATACGTAAGGGAACAATTGCGACCGCAGATTGCGGAAGCCGAAAGCAGAGTCCACATGGCGCGAGACCAAGCGATTTTTTCCATTTATGACATTTTGAAAGAACATAAAGTCGAAATCAAAAACGATTTTGACGAAAAATTTGCCGAAGACACCAAGAAACACGAGCTTGCGCTTGAACAGATTGACCGCAACCTCGAACAGAATACAAAAGTCAAGACGCACGAAAACGACGAAAAATATCAAAAGAGTCAGGACGATTACGTTGCTTCTCAAGAAACGACTTTGCGAACGCAATATGACGCCGAACACAAGAAAGCGTATCTGGATGATTTGAGTGCCGAAATCAATCAGCTCAAAAAGAAGGCAACCGAATTACGCAATGAAGAAAACAGCCAATACGAAAAGCATTACAACAAGGAAAGCCTTAAATACGTAACGCGCGAAATGCGCAAACTCGACTTTTCAGCCATTGTTGAAGAATTTTCGAACATCGTGAATGAAGAAGCCAAAAATCTCAATCATGAAGCGGTTGCTTTCAAAGAAGAATTCGGTTCGGTCACTGAAAGACTGGTCAAGGAACGCGACGAATACAAACGCGAAAATGAGAATCTCAAATCGGAAGTCGAACGTTTGAAGAATGAATGGGAAAGCACGGTGACGGGCGAATCAGACCGCAAGGCACAAATGCTGTCGACCGAAAAAGATGACCTTCTTTCAAAAGCACATGCGACAACGGCACAGAATCAGCGCACGATTGATTTGCTGAGTTCAAATCTTGAAAGCCTTCGAAACGAAAACAGTCTTTTGAAGGAACGCTCATATAACGGATTCGTTCAGCAGATGCCTCAGCCGTCAGTTCAGCCACAAATGCCTCAGCAACAAGCGGTTCAACAGACGGTTCAGCCATCGGCTCAAAAAACGGCTCAGAAATCGGTCGGCGAAAGTCTGAAAAATCTTGCGAACGACAAGCAATCGGTCGGAAAAATGATTGCGATGGGCGTTGCCGTTGCACTTGCGATTTGCGGACTTCTCATCGGCTTTTCAATGATGACTCACAACAACGATTCGGCACCAGTCGAAAGCTATTCGCAAAAGGCAAGCTCTGCGGTCACGAAAGACGTTCCGAGTTCGTCGGCTGAAAGCGTAAAAGACGAAACATCGAGCGAAGATGCGGTAGCAAGCGACGAATCAAGCGATTCGGAAAGCACGGAGCAGTATTCTTCGGGTTCAAAGTGGACTTACACGAAAGACGGCAAGAATTACGAAGTGACGATGGACAGTCCGACGACTGGAACGTATACGGACGAGGACGGCAACGTTCATAAAATCACATTGGAAGACTAAGGGAGGCGAAAGATATGAAAGACGTAGGTTCGGACGTAGTGGTGGAATACGGCGGAAGCACGGCGAAAAAAGCCGAATCTGCTTCATTGAAGAAGCAAAACAAGGTGTTCGATGTTATCGTTGACAAGATTAAGGACGCAACGAACGAATCACAAGGGGACGCTCAAACGGAAACGGCTTCCTCAAGTACGAGTCAGACGACTTCAAGCACAAGTCAGGAGGCTTCGCCAAGCGAAACTCAAACGACCGCGATAGCGTACGAATATCCGCAAACGGGGGTCAAAAATGATGCGGGATTCGGAATGACGATTATGTCGGCAAGCGTGCTGATGCTTTTAATCGTTCTTAAAGTAGTGTTCGGGAAACGGGGCGGAACGTGTGGCTAAACAGACGATTTACGCGGGGAACAAGGTATCGTTGCGAGCAAGCGCTTTTCAGCAGATTCATCGGGTGGAAAGCATTGCTTCAGCATTGGGAGTCTTGGGGGACATGCTCGTATCAACGACGCTTTCCTGTCTGATAGCGTTGGCATCGCTTGGTGGCGGAGCATTGTACGGATTTCATCTGATTACGACGGGTCCAGGATTGAGCGACATTGCGGGAACGGTCATCCCCGCTCTGCTCGTAATTGCAGGTACGGTGCTGATAGCGCTGAACGTCTTGTTCGTCAATCCCAGTCAGGGTTCGCAGTTCATGGTATCGTTCAAGTACTGGAAGGATTTGGTGAACGATTCGCAGAAAGGCTATCTTCAAAAGCCGAAACCGTTCAAGTTTTCCAAGAATTCGTTGGATAAAAGCATAATCGAAACGATAAGCCACAAAAAACGCTGGTTTTTCAACACGTTCAAGGTTCAAGGAAAGGTTTCGACAACAAGTTTCGATGATGAGCTTGAATACCTTTCAAAGCTGAACAAGGAAGCGTTGGGTTCGCTTGAACGAGATACCGTCAGAACGACGATGACGTTCATTGGAAAGCCGAAAATCAGACGAAAAGAAACGGCACGCAACGCTACTCCCGAAATGGAGGAAAGAATCAGTGAAATTGAAAGAGTTACGAAAAGCATTAAGAACGCTCAGACGCTTGAAACGTTTGTCGTCATTGCTTCTCCAAGTGCTCAGGCGTTAAGAAACAAAAGCAATGCGCAACGTAATTTTTGGGAGCGCGGACTGGTGACTACGTATTACGGTTTGAAGGAAAAAGAATTTAAAAAATTCATGCGAAAAGTCATGGGCTGAAGGCAAAGTGGTTTTCAAAGGGCGGGTTCGACTCCCGCCTTGCCTGTTATTCAAAAAAGAAAGACGGTGAGCGATTGCTTGGAAAACTGAAAGAAAAATTCAAAAAGAAAGACCCACAAGAGGCGGAACGGCAAAAAAGAATCCAGGCTCAAAAGAAAAGAGCCGAAAAGCGCAGAGCAAATTTTAAAGGGCAGAGCGGTTTCGTTAACGATGACGGCTACGTCGAATTCGACGGCTATGTGTATTTGCCAAACGTCGGGTATTTGACGATTTTTGACGTGGAAATCGCATACGGAACGCACAATCCCGAAAGCATTGGGTGGTTTAACAAAATCATTCCGTCACAACCCATGAAACACGGAAAAATCGCGTTGGGGCTGAGGGAAAAAGGGATGGGGAAGAAAACCGAGGACGAAACGTTCAGCAAAAAGCTCACGCAAAAAGCCGTATCCCTTGACAACACGGAAATGAAAGATTTTCGAGAAGGGTCAAAAAAAGACATGCAGTATCAGGATTTGGCGGTCACGAAGCAGTTAGCCAAAGAAGAAACGATTATCGATTCGGATGCGTTTCTGATTGTGTATTCCGACACGCCCGAAAATCTTGAAGAAACGGTCAAAGAACTCAAACAGACGTACAAGGATGACGCAATTAAAGGAATCATGCTCGTCAGACGCACTTCCCACATTCTTGACACTCATTTTTCACTGTTCACGACGGTTTCAGCGGACGCATGGCACAATTCCGATATGCAGACGGTAGCAAGCAACAGGCTTTTTCTTCCGTCAAGCGGTTTTTCCGATGAGCATTCGACCTATTGCGGAATCGACGTGCATTCATTGATTGCGAACAACGCATCCCTGATTGATTTCAGCGGAATCAGAAATGCGGTCGTGATGACGGGAGGAATCAACGGCTACATTTCAATCGGTGGAGTCGAAGGGGTAGCCGAAATAAGCAACATGGGTTCGGCATGGGCGCACGTCATCGTTGAGGACAACTGGCTCTCCAACGGGACTCGCACGCATTTCATCAATCTCGTGCCGTTTGATTATCATTTTGAAAATTCAAAAGTGCTTGACATGACGCAGTATACGATTAATCCGCTTGAAGTATACGGCACGAAAAAAACGGTCGAAGTCGACACGAACGCAAACATCGACAAAGTTACGGAAATGCTGATGATGCTTATTGAAAGCGACGTGCAAGACCCTGAAATAAAAGCCATGTTGCGCAAGCGATTATACGAATGGATGGTTTATCGCGCAGGGGGCAACGGGATTTACACGCAAGACCCGAAAAACGAGCCGACGAAAGCATGGAAGGCTTTGGCGAATGCGGACAATCACAAGACTTATCCGACCGTGAGCGACTTTGCGACGACCGAACTCAACGGACTCGTTGCCGAAAAAATGAAGGAAGGCGAGCTTTCGGGAAGCAAGGCGCGTTTGTTACAGGACAGCGTTCAGACGACGTGCAGACGATATTCGAGCATTTTCAGTGAGCATACGAACGTTCCCGACGGTTTTTCGGAAACCGACAGAAACATTTATTACGACCTTTCGCACGTTACGAAAAACGACCCTGTGATTCGAGGAGTCATGTTTTTGAACGTTTTGGCTTACGTCGTGAACAGGGCGCAGTCGGGAGACATGGTGGTGGTTACGGGAATAGATTCGATTTCAATCAATCCGAAGATTCTCAAATTCTATCGAGACGTGCTTGACGGAAAAGGCATCGGACTGATTACGACTTTTGAAGAGCGCGAAAACGAAAAAATCAACGTCCGAACGCTTGACAATTTTGTTCATCCGTTGTCGACGCAGGATTTGATAGTCATCGGAGGGATTACGCCGAAGTCGGAAGAAAACATCAATTATTCATGGAACAGAAGTCTTTCTAAAATGATTGAGACAGATTTGTCGGCAAATATGCCAAGTCGATTCTTCGTATATCGGGCAAGGGACTTCGGTTCAGCAGTAATCGACACGCATTTGATTTTGTGAGGTGTGAAAAATGCATAGAAAACGCAAGAAGTCAGCGGTAAAACGCAAGAAACGCAGAATGCGAGAAAAAAATTTCGAAAATCTGAAAAAAATTGCTGAAAGCGGTGGTTCGGTTGAAAAGAAAAATAGCCTTGACGGCAAGCACGTTGGCGATTTTGTCGATGCTTAACGCACAGTCCGCATACGGAGCGATTACCGAGCGAGGAAACAATCACAATGCCGTTTGCCAAACGGACACGAACGACGATTCTGATTCCGATTCTGGTTCTTCTGGAACGGTTACGAGCAATGGCGACCTGCATACGGACATTAAGGTTGAATTCAGCGAAAACACCGTTCCGCTAAGCGGAAAAAGCGTCAAAAAACTTGCCAAGGCAACCGCAAAAGCAGGCGAGAAAGCTTACGGGTTCAAAATCGACGCAGGTTTGATTTACGCTCAATGGGTTCAGGAAGCGGGGGCAGACTTCAACGCTAATCCTGGTCTGAATGCTCACTATAATCTTGCGGGGAGTTCAGCGGGTAGCGGAGTTCCCGACTGGCTCGCCAAAAAAGGCGTCACTTTGGGCAGTGGACACGCGGAAGGCGACGGGATTTACTTCTATTTTCCCGATTATGCGACATTTGCCGAAACATACATCAGCGGATATTATCCTTCCGTTCCGAAAGCACTCAAGGCAGGCACGAAGTCGGGCAAAAAGGATGCCGACGTTCAAGCATACGTGCATACGCTCAAAGCGGGCGGATATTTCACGGCAAGCGAGACCGCTTATTACAACGGGGTAGCGAGCGCCTATGCGACGTATTACGGTGCGGATGACGTGGCGGACGACCTTATTGAATCGGCGCCAAGCGACACCAACGACGAGTGCGACACGGGCGATTCCAAACAGACGAGCAGTTCGAGTGACGTTGCGGAAAATGCGGAGAAGATGGTCGGATATTTCGTCGGACATTATCAGCAGACGCACAAGGCAAGCCTTGTTTCAGACAAGAGCGAGGATGCGGACTGGAGCGTCGGCGACATAAAGAAGGACGGATATACGGATTGCTCTGGGTTCGTGTGGACTGTGCTTAAGACAAGCGGGTGCAAAGTTCCTAAAAACATGAGCTGGAACACGGCTACAATGGCAACGGATGCCAAAGGCAAACATGAATATCTTAAGGAAATAGACAAGAAAGATGCCAAGAAGGGCGCAATCGTTACGGCAGGCGGAACTGGCGACAGCGGACATACGGTTATTCTGGCAGAAGACTGGCATGGAGATGACACACAGGTTTATTCAATGGGGTCTGACAAAGGCGTAATCAAGAGAGCGTATAAATACGTAATGGCATCCCATCCGTCGAGTTCGGCAACGTTCTGCGTGCCTTCTGGAAAGTGAGGAAAGGCGTGAAAAAAATAATCAAAGCAGTTTTAATCGTGCTTGACCTGTTGGCTCTTTTTGCCTTGTTTGAGGTAAGAAACAACAAGGCTTATAAGGACAATGAGCAAAAGATGGTACGAAACATTACGAAAGCAAATGAATTAAAAGAAAAGACAAACAATCTTACGGTCGAAGGCTATGCGAAAACGCTCAATCAAAAAAACGGAACGTTCAATCTGACAAACGAAAAGAACGGGCTGAAAGAAAGGCTGAGCGACGGCATCACGAAAGCATATTCGGTCAGAAGCATGGCGGAATACAATTCGGCTAAGGGAGAAATCAAGGCTATTTTGGGGAATTTATTGGGAGAAAAGGTGCTTAGCGATACCGAGCCTACAATCAGTCAGGCTTCGGGCGGAACTCCGACGGCAGAACGAGTGAATTCGGTCGACGTGAGTTTTGGGGAATATGATGGTGAAACAAAAGAAATTCAAGCTTTGGCAATCGTTGATTACGAAGTTCCGAAAGAAACGGTCGGAAACGGAAAAACCAATCGAAAAGCTTATTATTGGGGAACGTATGACTTTAAAAAGCAGAATTTTGAAGACGTCGCCTATATCGTGACGGGGGGCGAAAAATAATGAAAAAAGATTTCGGAATAACATTTATGGTCGCCTTTTTTACAGTCACCATGTTTTTGACGGGGGCGAGCGTATATAAGGCGATTCAGACGTCCGACCAGGCGAAAGCGTCGACCGAAGAATTAAAGAAGACAACTCAAGCCTATGCGGATAAGAAAGCCAAAATCGAACAGGATGTCTATGTGTATGCGAAAAACAATGGAAGCCCCGAAATGAAGAGCATAGCAAATCATTGCCTTGACGAAAGCGCATTGAAAGGCATTTCGAAAAAGTTTTTCAAGATTGCCTTTACGTATGGTGATTCAAAAAGCTACTTGGCAAGAAGAAGCGAAGCCAAAGAATACGCGACGCCATCGGTGGTTGCAAACAGGGGACTGTTTGGAAACGGCACGAAGTCCAGTGCTGAAATCGTGGATACGTTGAACGTTTCATCAAGGCTTGAAAATTTGACCGTGTTTTTGACTTCAACGAACGGAAACGTCATTACGGGAAAAGCAATGGCACAGTACGAAATGTCAACGAACGGCAATCAAAAGACGGGGACAAAGACGTATTCAATCAGTTATGACACGTCTTTGGGAAAAATCGTCAACGTAAGCGAACTGAAATAGCGGATAAGAAAGTCCTTGAAGGCAAAATATAAAAGACGGTCACGTTCCAACCAACGGAAAAGTGACTGTCTTTTTTAGTCTCATCGTGTCTGCCGATAGCTTACAAATCAATAGCAGATTACATTTTTTTCGACATCAGCAATCGTTTTCGCAGAAACTTTGCTCATATCAAGAAGATACACCGTGTTCAATCTCGGATTGAATATGCCTAGTTTCGTAAGATTCTTATATTCAGGCTTGCCTGAATGCTGTCCCATAATCCAATACATCAATAACTGCAATGTATGCTTGTTTGTCGGTTTTGATTTTGTAACTTTAAAATCCCGTGACTTTAGCCATGGGATGGATAGGCATAATGTGTTATAATAATTATAGACAGTGAACAGCTTAGTAATTGCATTGTTGAGAACCAAGACAGGCAATTGCATCATGTACAAGTTGGCTATCTATGACTGTATCGTCCCTATGGCAACCTGGGGACATAAAAGACATTGGTAATTAGACAACCACTACTTGATTACAGTTTCGGCTGGTCAGGCAAGTTGTTTGTATCTATGTAAATTGTGGTTCAGATACTCAATATAAGGGTGTCTGCTCACAAGCCATCGACTTTAGCCGATGGTGGTTGACAATCCCACAACGTATCAGCAGTTAGGAAATCTCCGTCGCCAGCCGATACCGTTTTCGTATATCCATTGGGTTCAAACGTAAAAACAGGATTATTAATGCCCTTTAAGCATACATGCGAAAAAGAAAATTCATTGTATGTTTGGAGGGCATTTTTCATATGCGAGATGAGAAGCTGAAGGGTTGTCAAAAATTGACGAAAAAGGCTCAATTATTGTATAATAAATGCATTACAAAACTAGAAAAGTGAGTCAACTGCCCCGACCTACGGCTAATACCTTAGTAGTGGATTTTTTGCTCACGGCTTGTTAAATTAAGAAGGGAGAATTTTTTTGAATGCAATTTCAGTTATCTTATTTATAATTGGTTTTGTTATCTTATGCGCATGTTTATGCGTGAAGCATAGCAATTTTTTGGGTATTAGACAAATTGTTATTCAACACTTTTGCGTGCTTAAAGGGAATCCTTTACAACTAATAGGAATTTTTTTCGCGCCTTTGTTGTTAGCCATCGGGCTTGTTGAAATTAAATGTATTGATGGAAATATTCTTATCAACTTGGGCATAGTTCCTTCGATTCTATTTTATCTGTGTTTGCTCACTCTAGGCACTTTATGCTCAGTTAGCAAAGAATCGAAAAACGAAAATTATAAGCGGTTATTGAAAGAAACTTTTAATACGACTATTTTTGAACTAATGCTTTGTTTATTGCTGTTTTTTGTATCATTTATTGCATTGGTTGTATTGGTTATTTTAAAGAACATGGAACCTGTTGCTTTAAAAATTGTCAGCGGTGTAATTTATTATCTGACGATGATAACCATTCTGAATGTATTAGTTGTCATTAAAAGAATAAAAGTGATTTTTGACAATCAGTAACATGGCTACACGATAAATCAATAAAATCAAGATTATAATGTCCTTTAGACATACATGCGAAAAAATTCGTTGTATGTTTGGAGGGCGTTTTTCATATAAAAGATGAGAAGCTGAGGGATTTGTCGAAAGTTGACAAAAACAACTTAATTGTTGTATAATAAATATATTACAAAACTAGAAAAAGGTGATGATAAAATGTTGCCAAAAGAATACTTTGAAGACCCGCTTACTGAAGGAGTGGCATTCGGGGCGTTCGAACACGTACTGGATAACAGGTTCACGTTGCTCAAGCTTCCCGTCGGCTATGGCAAGACAATCATATCGATGCAGGTTGCTAATCGGTTGGCAAAACATGGAAAAATTCAAATCATGATAATCGCTCCGAAAGCGAAAAGACTCGACAAGTCGTTTAACGAAGCAATCGAAAGCTGTGAAAAATACTATGGAATCGAAATGAAAATCGTCAAGATAAATAACCAGGAAATCGGTACTTTTGCGGGGCTGAACGTCATGAAGACGAGAAAACCCGAATTGTGGAAGGAATTCATCGAAGAACTGAAAAAAGAGGATACGCTTCTGATTCTTGACGAAACTCATATGCAGTTGAGGGATGCAACCAAGACGGCAAATCAGAATTTCAGAGGCATTTTCAGAACGCTTGCGGAAGAAAGCGACAAGGAGTTGAAAATCTTGGGACTGACGGCGACTCCGTTTGATACGAGCATTTTGGATACTGTCGGGTACCTTGTGCTGAACGGGGATTATACCAGTCGAAACGATTTTTATAAAAAAGAAATCGTGGGATATACGAACGCTTTTCAGAGAGGATTGAACATAACCGACATCAACCATATGATAGTCGACCGTGAATTTAAAATTCATGGCGAAATGTTCGTTGACAAGATTCGAGTTTTGAAAAAGCTGAGCAAAATCATTTACGCTCCCGATGCCCCACGGACTTTTCACATCCCTAAAAATGAATTTAAGGACGTGAGGGTGCGTTTGAGCGATGAAGGGCTTGAGAAGTTAGCTCACGTTGAAAAAATGGATAGACAGAAAGCATATACAGACAACACGACGAAATGCGTGGACTATGTGCGAACGCTTACTACCGACAGGAACGTGCTTGACAAGGTAATCGAAATCTGCCAATCATCAAAAACGAATCAGCCTTTGATTTTTTACAATTTTGACGTAACTTTGCAAGGACTGAAAGATGAATTTGACAGACGCGGAATGCGGCATTTCGAGGTCAACGGGCATTCGTCGAACTATTTTGAAGAAAACGATGGAAAAAGCCCAGTGTTCGTGCAGTATTTGAGCGGTGCAACGGCTTTCGAGTCAAAAGCAAGCAACACTTCGATTTATTTGGATTTGCCTGCTTCGGACATCAATTATCAGCAGTCTTTGGGACGCAATACAAGGCGAGGACAAAAAATTGATACGGTCATGAATTATATAATCAGACCCGAAAAGAAAGAGGGAGCAATGAACGTTTTAGTACCGTACGCAAAGAAACAGTATGACCGCATCGTGTCAAAGAACAAATGGAACAAGCTGTTTGAAAACATTTTTGTGACGCGTTGGGGAAAATATGACGAAAAAATATTTGAGAAAGGAAGAACAAAATGAGAAAATACAACATTACGTTCGATGAAGGCGGAAAAAATGAACGCACGCTGACGTTCCGTTACATGCCGAGCGAACAACAGGTACAAAACATGAGCGAAAATTTCGCTTACGAAATGAAAATGAAAAAGAACTTCAAGGTTAAAATCGTTGACATCGAAAACGGAATCGGACAACAGGTCAACGATTGTCTGATTTGCGGAGGGAATTTTTCCTTTTTGGAAAGATACGTGTACGACATCGAAAAGAAACGTGCAACGCTGAAAAACCGATGCTTTTTGCACAATGCCAGATACGGTTGCCCGCTTAAAGAAGAAATCGGCACGTTCAAACTGGACGCCACAGACATGGAACTCTCAAAAAACAATTTGGGCAAGGAAGCAACTGATTGGAACGAAGCCAAAGGCGACTTGTATTCGTATCAGATTGCGGAATTAGCCAAGAGCCGACGATAGAAGCGCAGGTGTATGGAATGGAACACATGGAAATGCTCAAAGAGCAACTTGAAAAAATTGAGAATTCGGACAAATGGCTTGAAAAGATCGAATCTCACGCTCCCGCTTTGGAAGTTGAGGGTCTGAAATTCACGGTCGATGTTCCGCTTGTCGATATGATTGGTGACAATCTGACATATTATGTGACGCAGGATGCGAACAGAAAATATCATTTGTCTGATTACGGATATACGATGTTCAACATCGGAAGCCGTTCTTCTCTTTCGTCTTCAAAAATCAAGAAGGCAATCAAGCATTATGCGGATGCGCATGGAATCAGCGTTGATGACGAAACGAAAAACAACATCGCTCTCAGCGTCGAATTTGACACAAGCGATAAAAAAGACTTCAAAAAAGCCGTAAAAACAATGGCTTTGGCACAATTGCGACTTTATCTGTTGGTGGATTAGCGGTTTTTGGGATTCAATGATTTTAATTAATACGTTTTGTTATGAATACAGTACCGTTGCAGATATATTAAAAATAAAGCGGACGTAATGTCGCCCGTATTTGGTCGGGAAGATTTGAAATAGCTCACGAGAAATGAATATATAACACAAAATTAAATAAAAAGAGTGCTTGACGATGCACGGTATCGCTGAACTGAAAGAATTTCCCGCTGACAAGGTACAAAAAGGCGCGATGCGTGTTTTTGACACAATTGAATCGGAGGCAGAAAAATGATTATTAATAATGTTAATGATATATTGGAATTACTGAATAAACGAATGATTACTAAACGACAAGCTATTGAGCGAGTTAAAAATGAATTTGGCGGTGTAGCATACGCAAAGAACGCAAGCAAAATTGAAAAAATTGCATATGCCAATTCAATTATCGATTACGCTGAATGGAAAAAAGAAATGAAAGCCAAAAACCAGTCTATTCCTGTTCTTTGGTATTATGGCGAAACCGGGAGCGGTAAAACCAGAAAGGCTAAGGAAGAATGCGAAAAGCGAGGTATTAATTATTATTTGGCTGGCGGTAGCAGACCGTTCGACGGGGCAGTCGGCTTGTCTGCTGATGAGCAAGAAGCACTTATTATTGATGACTTGCATCCGAATGTTGTTCATTATATCGATTTGTTGCAAATTTTTGACCCGTCCAGCTACGATGTTGTTGTGCCAGTACATCACCACAAGCTTTTCTTAATGCCGAAAATTATTATCGTTACTTCGCCTTACAGTCCAGAGAAATTTTATTTTGCATCGGCTACTAATGACACTGATGACGATAAGCATTTGAATAGATGTATCACACAAGTGCTGAGATTTACAAAAGAAAAGATTGAAACGATAACGTCTGAATTAAAAACGGAAAGCACAATCTGTCAACGTGTTTATTCGACGGTTTATAGCGAACCCAATCCGTTTTATGAAAATGTTGAACAACGGCATCATGATGTTTTAACAACTCCTGATGAGCCGTTTGATAATATTTTTGGCATGACTGAATCGAAGGCAGAGAAATGATTAATATGATGACGGTTAATAACGGTAATGATATTTTTGAATTGCTGACCCGATTGGCAGTGCTGGTGTACCTTATCTATTTCTAAATAGTATGGGGCATGGGTCAAAAGCGCGTTTCTAGACGCGTCTTTATTTGACGTTTTTGGCTTTTAATGATATAATATATACATAAAGTCAAGGAAGGAAATCAAAAAAATGAAGGAAAGAATTAAAAGCATTTTGTGGTCGGTTTTCGTAATTGCAACGGCACTTGTGATTATCGAAGTGTTCTTCGGTCAAAGAGAACACGTTGACCGCACGTTTTACTTTGACAGTCGGGAACAGGCTTACGCAAAAGTCGCAGACCTTGCAAAAGACAATCCGTCGGCGCATATCTACAATGAAACGGTTGAATTGAAAACAGACCGCAAATATCGCCTCGTATCGTATCATTATACGTTTTCGTTCACGAGTATCAGAACGGGACTGGAAAAGTACAAGGTGCAAAGAATCAGATAATCAGCAAACACGCTTTCAAGCGTGTTTTTTGTGTTCATTGACAAAAAAAGCTATTTATGATATAATATGAATATCAAATCGAAAGAAGGAATTTTTATGACGATTGAAGAATTTAACAAAAATAAGGACGAATTGATTCAAGTACATCCCATGAACGAATTTGATGAATGGGCTTTGACGCTTGGAACGGCAACCGACTTGGCTATTTTGGATACGAGCGAATTTGACCCGAACGCATCGTTCTTCCGATACGATGGTGACAATGCGAAAATCGAAGTTTACTATTCTGAAAAAGAATTTGAAGAATGCACGCCGACTGACTGCTAAATTTGACAAAATCAGATAATCAGCAAACACGCTTTCGAGCGTGTTTTTGTGTTTATTGACAAAAAAGACTGTTCATGTTATAATACGAGTATACCAAATTGAAAGAAGGGTTCGCATGAGATACTTTTTGATTGACACCGACGACGGAAAAAGTCTCGGCAACGTAATCGTTCAAGCAAATACGATTGAAGAAGCTTTACGAATTGCAAGAAATGAAAATAAAACACTGAATGAAGAAAGGTAAAGAAAAATGACTGATTTTAACAAAATCCTGAACGTGCTTAAAGAACTTCCATACGAGAAGCTCATTGACGTGCATAATAAAGTTCTTGGAACTGTTGGTATTGAAGCTCTTGGCACTGAAGAACAAGGACGTATTTACAAGGTTGATGATAAAACGATTGACAAAGTGTTCAAAAACTGGAAGCCGTCAGAAATAATACATTATATTGATGATAAAGCGATTGACAGAGCACTCAAAGACTGGAAACCGTCAGAAATAGTACATTATTTTGATGACAGGCATTTTTTAAATGCCAAATACCTTGTTCATGACGACGCTTATGGTTGGCAGACATTGGCTGATGCAAGGGATGCAGTCGTAAAATGCGTGGATATATATAACTTGGCAGTGACAATCAAAAACCGTTATGTACGATGCGGAGTGCCTGAAATCGATAAAATCATCACAAACAAATTAGCCAAAGCGGAAACTACCGAAGAAACTGAATGAAAAGTTAAGGAGAAGAAGAATGACTGATTTTTACAAAATTATCGAATATGACGAATATGGTCTTGCAGAGTCCTTTTCAGAGGTCGAAGCACGGTTCCTTGAAATCAAGAACGGATTTGTTAACTTCTGGACTGATGACAACGAAACTCAAATCCCTAATATTCGTATCAATGCCAACGACTTTCTTACGATTAAACGGATTAAGGAGGAAGAAAAATGTTTATTAAAATAAACACTGACATTAGCGATTATAAAGGCATCCCTGTCATTGTAGACGATAAAACGATAAGGTATATCAAGAACCCCGAAGCACTGAAGATACTACAGTTATTGCTTGAGGACTTGAACGATTCGAGAAAAGAAGTGGAAGAAAAAGAAGAATTGATTGAACAATTATTAAATGACGAACAAGAAAGAGATGATTGGGAAGAAATTAAGCAAGAAAAGGATGAATGGCTTGGTGATGACGAATGAAGGAACATTGAAGGAAGAGAGGTATAAAAAAAGATGAAATATCTTGATAAATTAACGGACAACGATTTGAAAGATTTGTGTGAAGAAATTTTGGAATTGGAATGGTGGGATATCAGAAGCCGCTTGACGGATTTCAAGGTTGACAGAAAGTCATCTGATACATATGAAATGCAGGGCGACTACTGGGACGAATGGGAAGAAGAGTTAGTTGAATATTGGATTCATTATTATCTCAACGATTTTTTTGTTGATGTCGGAGATACCGAGTGGCTGAAAGATGATAACCAGGCAACAACTACGTATCGGAAATTCATGACTGAAAAATTCGGGCAAGAATATGCAGAGGATGCAAAAAAATATGACGACTTGAGAAGAAAAGAACTGGAGGAAGAAAAATGACCACTCATAAATGGATTAGTTTTATTGTCATTTCGGCAATTTATGCAATTGTGCACATTACGATAGAACTGATAAAAGAAAGGAAGAAACAAAAATGAAAGCAGAATTTAAGAACGGATATTTTAACGCATGTTATGGTGGAAACACTATTTACGAAAAAAGCACGTTACAAGGCATGACAAAATCGGATTTGATTGAACTAATTGAATGCGCACAACACAACTATGAAGTGTTGCTTGACGAACGCAACCATTTTCAAGACATGGTTTTGAGTATGAATAAAGAACTGGAAGAAGCAAAAAAAGAATTGAAAGAATAAGAGAAGCAGAGAAATCAGAAAGCGAGTGGGAAGAAAAATGATACAAATTAACGAAGAATTGGTCAAGAAACTGATGGCAATAGCTGACGCAAACGATGATGACGATTATATTTTTCATATAAAACGCGACGTTATCGAACAGTTGAAAAATGACAACGGGTTTGATGATGACGCATTGTACGATTTTTTGCGAGAAGTTGACGAGTTGAAAGACGAAATCTTGAAGGAAGAAGAATGAAATATAAAATCATATGCAGAGCATACACGTACTCAGGTGAATGTCCCCGACTTAATGAGTACCTTCGGGAAATCGAAGCACGTTTTTTTGAAATCGAAAATGGTTTTGTTGGCATTTGGACTGAGCGAAACAGAAATCAGGAGCCTGACATTTCCGTTAATGTCAAAGATGTGCTTACGATTGAACGGATTGATTAGGAGGAGAAAATGACTGAAACAGTGCAGAACATGAGACAGAGCAATTCGTACGCAAAAATTTACCCTAAAGGGGCGAGAATGCCCCAACTTCAAACCGTTAAAAAACGAAGTTTCAGGTTAAGTTGGGGTAGTTCAAAAAACAATATTTGAAAGGAAAATAAAACAATGACAGGACGAGAATTAAGAGAAAAACTGATTTATATTGGAATGGAGAAAGAACTTAGGCAATTGGTGATAGACGAGAAAATGGCAAAACCAGAGGAAGTCGCCGTGATGACAGCTTATGACGTATGTGACTTAGTTGTTGAACAATACGCTGTTGTATACGCAGAGACAGAAGAAATCGGACTTGTGAGAAAAGATAGACTGGACGAATACAACGCAATGGTGAAATGCATTTCACGATAACTATTGTGGAGGAAGAATAAAAATGCTTTTATATATAACTTATGCAGTCTTGGGACTTATTGCTATCTTTATGGGCATAAATGCATCAGTCACATCTCCGTTTGGCAACAGAAAACTTAAGCTGGCAATCGGAATTGTCATTGCAACAGCGACAGTGATTGCATTGAGCATCGGCGGGTACACCCAATATAAATATGACACCGCTTCAGTGGAAAAAGCTGACAATATCGAAGTTGTCGACAAAAAAGTCACGATTATCGGTTGGAAAAAGACAATCGTAAAATACAGAGGCAAAAAATACAATTCGTTTGATAATGATTTGTATAAAAACGTCAAAATCGGTGAAAGGCTGAAAGGTCATGTTGTTAAAGGAACGAATGAGCTTCATGACGTCGACGGATATGCGGTCGACAAAGATTAAAGAAATAAAAATAAAACGCTGAACAAGAAAGATAGAGACAAAATATCGGAGGAAGAAATGAAAAATGATGAGATTATTGCAACACCGCCTGGCGAAACAATTAAAGAACAGTTGAAGCAACAGCACATGAGCCGAAAAGAACTCGCAAAGAAAATGTGCATCTCCGATAAAGAACTTGCGTTGCTTTTGGAAGGGAAAGCGTTACTGACAACGGAAATCGCAAATAAACTTGAAAAAACATTGGGCATATCGGCAAAGTTTTGGAACAGGCTCGAAGAAATCTATTTGGAAAAGCTTGTACTGATAAAAGAAAGGAAGAACAAAAAATGAAAATTGAAATTGGAATTGAAATCGAAATGATTAATGGGGCAAACAATGAAGAAGTGGCGAAGGCGCTACCGAAACCCATGATGGGAAATGACGAGAATGACAAAGCTTGGACTGAGAACAACGGAACTCAAGGCTCTGACGTTTCTGTTCGTGCTGATGGTGCGTTTGCAATCGAACTAATTGAAGAAAAGGAACAAAGCGATGAAACTCAAAAAAATGTCGACAAGTAAAGGTCTTGTAACGTTTGAAAAAAGGTGGACTGCTCAACACAATTGCGTGGACGGAAAACCAAGGGTTGAAATATACAACGTAAAATTGAACAAAAAGTTCTTATTCAAACTGCGAATCGAGTACATGGGGTCGCAAGGTCTTGAATTCAGAATCGTTCCGACAGGAACATTTGTAACGGCTCAGCAACCGTTGTTGGGATACGGATACAAACAGGCATTGCAAGAATTAAAACGAATGATTGAAGAAGGTGATAAGCAATGGAATATGGATTAATTTTTGTAGGTGCGGTGGCTACTTGTTTTTTGTTACAAAAGGTGGAATCCACATCCTTTTCCAGAGACGAAGAATTTATCAAGACGGTCGGGGTCATTATTTTAATGGTACTGGGGACTGCATTATGTATCTCAGAGTACAATCAGCACAAATACGAAACGGCTTCGGTAAAAAAGGCAGATAACATCGAAGTTCTTAATAAGAAAACGGTAGGCATCGATTATGAGACCATCGTTAAATACAGGGGCAAAAAATACAAGTCGGTTGACGACGATTTGTATAAAAACGTCAAAATCGGTGAAAGACTGAAAGGTCACGTTGTCGAAGGTACAAATAAGCTTCATGACGTCGACGGATATGAGGTCACGGAAAAATAGAGAGAGGGAAAATAGAAATGAAAGCAAAAATGGATTTTATTATGCTTATGTATGCGTTTTTTACGGATGGAGTGGCATTGTGCTCAATGTCCGTAGATTTGTTGGGGTGGAATTATTCGGTCACGAAAGTGCTGAGTTTTGTAATCGCATGCTTTGGGCTGTGTTTTGCAATCAATGTTTTCCGACAAAATACGGCTTGTTGGAAAAGAAAAGCGCTGACTGCACTTGTTTTTTTGACAGGCTTTGGAATTATGGCATTGGTAATACGGTTCTTTGGCACAAGCGTTTCAGCTTGCATGTTGGCAGTCTTGGCGATTATTGGTTGTTTCTTGTTTTTGGCTAATAAAATCACTGAAGTGATAGAACTGATAAAAGAAGGAGATTCAAAGAATGAAAATGATTCAATTTTTGAAAAAGGAACTGAATAACACTAAAGAGGAATTTTCTGATGACCCGTGGTGTTTTTACGCGATTGTGCTTGCAATTGCAATCTGCTTCACATTGATTATTTGCTATGCTTTTTGCCAGTCGCCAGAACGTGAACGCCATGAACGGACAATGGAAGAATATTGTGATTCGGGGAAGCTTTTTGCAACGGACAAGGTAACAGTCACTGACAGATACATTGCAAAGTCATCAAGCGGAAAAGGCGTGCAGAAGCGTTTAACTGTGAAATTCAACGGAGAAAGCTATTATATCAGCGACAGCAAGCTTTACGACAAGGTGAGGAAGGGTGACAGACTGAAAGGGTATTATGTTTATGATTATATCTGGGACAATTACTGTAAAGTTCTTTATTTGGCAGAGGGAAAACATGTACGAATGCAGGAGGAATATTAATGTAAATCGAAATCCATGGTTAGATGACGGTTGTGGCGAAATAATCAGACATAGTGGAATTTAAAAAGTAGAAATGCAAATTCTCAGAAAGAGGGAAAGTTAATATGAACAACGAAGAATTGAATGAATTTCTGAAACTGCTTAAAGATGTTGCAGAAAATAGTGGAAAGAAAGTCGACGACAATGCCGACCTGATTATACCGCATTCGTTTTACCGTGATGTTGAATATTTGTATGATGGATGGGCTGTGATATTTAGGTCAGAAAAGACTGGTGAAATAAAGCCCAGTGAAATCCCGTGGAAAGATTTGAAATCCATCTTGCAGATGGCGGGCATGAGCGAAATGGATTTGGTGGAAAACATGGTGGGAAAGGGAACCGCAACCATGGAATTCACAGATGTTCATGACTTGTGGCATCCAAGCAAGTACAGCCCGATTGAAACAAGACTGATGGCGAAAAAGAAAGCTACTGCAGAAAAAGTATTTCTGATTTTTTACGAAAAGTGGAATCCTGTTAACCGTCCAGATAAGAAACCGCTTTTGAAACCGATGGACACGGTGCACTGGGAAGAAATTCGTCAGAAAAAGCTGAATAAGCTCCAATGAAATCAACGCTTTTATAATAAAAAAAGAATATTATGCAGGAGGAATATAGATAAATGAAGATTAAGGAATTCAGAAAGAAATACCAAGAAAAAGACTGTCGTGAAATGACGCTACAAGAAGAGACAATGTATGAATTCTGTCTGAGCATGAAAGACATGGAGAAGGCTTTTGAGTTTATTATCACAATGAATGAACAGGGAGACGTGACTGTTGAAGACGCATACGAATTGGTTGACGCCAGCATGTGTGCGTTAATCGATGCAAACCAACTCCTTGACTGTATGATTAAAAAACAGGAAAAGCAGGGATAGCACGGAACTGGTAATTCCAATTGAGAGCAATCTTTAGGATTGCAAGAAATAAAAATAAGATGCTGAACAAGAAAGGTGAAATTCGATGAAAAAGACACTGAAAAAATTCATAAAAAAAGTAGACGAAAAAAAATTGCTGAACGAAAAAGTCGATTATGACGAACGCGTAATCTACAGTACGATTGACAAGCTCGATGACATCGAAAACATCATCGCTGAACTTATCAAACAGCGAGAGAAAAATTTTGATTTCATTTCCGAAAAAACAGTTGAAATCTTGCATACGGCAAACTGTCTCGAAGCCGATTTATGCTACTTGCTTACTGCTATCATTGAGCGTAAAAAAGCTGACTGAAAGGATATTATGTCTATGATTATGTTTTGAGTTATTGCGACAAAGTTCTTTATTTGGTAGATGGAAAGCATGTGCGAATGATGGAGGAATATCAATGAAGATTAAGGAATTCAGAAAGAAATATCAAGAAAAAAACTGGCGTGAAACGACGCCACAAGAAGATATAATGAATGAATTCTATTTGAGCATGAAAGACATGAAGAAGTCTCTTGAGCTTATCATCACAAAGTATGAACAGGGCAAAGTGACTGTTGAAGACGCATACGAGTTGGTTAGCGACAGCATTTGTACGTTAATCAACGCAAACCAACTTCTTGGCTATATGATTACAAAACAGGAAAAGTAGGGATAGCATGGAACTGGTAATTCCAATTGCGAGCAATCTTTAGGCTTGCAAGAAATAAAAATAAGATGCTGAACAAGAAAGGTGAAATTCGATGAAAAAGAAGGTTTTATTGATGGTTAGGTCGTAATACCCGTGACTTTAGTCATGGGATATAAGACCGCTGTGAACACCAAGAGGTGTTCTTTTTAACTTTTTTAATCATTGTGATATAATATAAATATGATTAAAAGAAAGGAGACGAATACAATGCAACAAACACTGACTGCTAAGATTCGACTGTATCCGACAAACGAACAAATAGTTTCGTTTAAGGCGATAACCGAGGAATATCAACGTCTATGCAACATTGTCAGTCAATGGTATTTTGACGGACATTTCAATGCTAATCAAAAAGTCTTTCAGAAAGACATGTATCATTATCTGCGAAATGAATCACCAAATCTTAATTCACAAATGGTACAGTCGACTTATCGAACGGTTAAGGCACGATATGATACGGTGAGAACTCAATTGTGTCAACGTCCTTATCGTTATGATACTGAAATAATTGATGAAAAAACTGGCAAACATATTTGGAAATCAGTTTCCCGAACCTTAGATTGGCTATGGAAACCGATTCGTTTCAAACGTCCACAGGCAGACTATGTACATGGCTCTAACTATTCTTTTGTCAAGAATCGTACCATGATTTCGCTTAATGTTTTAGGAAAGCGAATTAAGGTACCGTTCAAGGCTGATTATTTAGCAGATTTGTTTTCCGCTAATGCGAAATTGGGGACTGCTAAACTAGTACAGCTTAAAAAACACTGGTTTTTGCATGTTCCTGTTACAATTGAAGTCAGTGAATGGAAAAAACTTTGTAATCAGCATATTGTAGGTATTGACCGTGGTTTACGACAAATTATGACCATCTATGATGAAAAAGGAAAAACTAAGTTTTTTAACGGCAAGCAAGTTGCCCATCGTCGAAAGAAATATGCCTACCTGCGTAAACGCCTACAATCTGCCAATACCAAATCAGCAAAACGTCATCTGAAACGATTGGCTGGACGAGAGAACCGTTGGATGGAAGATGTTAATCATCGACTGTCTAAGACACTCGTACAACACTACGGAGCAAATACTCTGTTCGTTTTAGAAGACTTGACCAACGTATCATTTGATGAAAAAAATCAAGGCGCTCGTGACCGTAATCAAGATTTGCATTCCTGGTCGTTCTATGATTTACAGGTTAAGCTAACATACAAGGCACAGGCTAATCAATCACAAGTATTGACTGTATCAGCCAAATACACCAGTCAAAGATGTCCTAAATGCGGTCAAATCAGAAAAGGAAACCGCAAACATGCACTACATCGCTATGATTGTGCATACTGCGGTTTTAAAACTAACGATGACCGTGTAGGCGCAATGAATCTGTATGAACTGGGCAAGCAATATCTTACTGGAAACGAGCATCCTAAATTTGAATTGAATAACGTTGCCGACTGACGTGTTGACAATCGAGGGTGCTGTCAACCACCCAAACGTAGCCACTTCGTGAAGAAGCACGGTTGTGCGTTACTACTTCTAAGCCATTAGACTTGTGAGCTACAAGCCACCGATTTTAATCGGTGGTAGTTGACGAGAGAATGTCAAAGAGCATGGTTCTTATCAGCACTCCTTATAAATATTTCAACGGTGAGCGCATTCGCATGAGCGTTCTTGAAAAAGGCGCATATGAGCTTATTTTAACGGATGTGGGCGAAACGATGAGCATTCTGAACGAAATAGACATTACCGATGAAGTCAAGCAGAAAGCAATCAAAAGGTTGAACAACATCGGAATCGATGTCGGAAAAAAAGGCGATGTTTGGATAGCGACCAATCGTGATGACTTTGCCGATGCACAAAGCAGATTGCTGAAAGGAATATTTTTGCTTGAAAGCACCGAAGCCCTTTCTTGATTTGACAAAAAATGATTTTTAGCATATAATAAGAAAAGTGAATTAGTTTTTAAATGCGATTAATTTGCTCTATAAGTCCGTTGGTTTCGTACGGACTCAAAAGGACTCCTAATTAGCGTGTAAGACGAAAGCCTTGTTTTTTTAACAGGGTTCGCAACCGCCGTATCCAGTCTAATGCTGGTCTGATTGATTTTATCAATTGGCTCAGCAGTCTATGTCATTAGAATAGGTCAGAAAGTAACGGTATCTTACCTATGTGTTGAATGGCATAGGTCGAAACCATCAAGATCTGAGATAAGAATCTTTGGAAAGTATCTTACCTATGTTGAATGACACAGGTCAAACCAAAGTAAAGCTGAACTCGTTTTTCAAACGGGTTCTTTTTGTTTGGCAAATTTTATTTTAATGATATAATAAGCGTAAAAAAGAAAGCAGGTGTTTTTATTGAAAGCTATCAAAACGAAAAAAGGAATGCTTACCTTTGAAAATTACTATAATGATTCGCTTCACGTCTTTTTAAACGGGCGATACCTTTTTACTCTGACAGACAAAAGACAGCACGGTCTTGGCTATACCGTCAGAGACCCGTTTAAGGACGAATACGACGACCCAGTTCTGATTGCGAACTCAAAAAAAGAACTTAGAGAGAAACTGAAAGAAATCGTTGAAAAATCATAACGGAAGAAGCCAACTTGACAAAAACGGACTTTCATAGTATAATTGAAATATAATATAATTACGGAACGAGGGAAAAACAAATGGAAAAAACAGAATATTATTGTTATGCAATTAAAATGAGAATCTATCCCAGTCAAGAGCAAAAGGAGATAATCAAAGTAAATTCCGACATCTACAGGACGGTTTACAACAAGCTCAATGCCATCAATTTTCAAAAAATGAAAATCAAAAAGACGCTTGAACACATCGAAAAGAACAATCTGAATCAGATTAATACGTGTGCTTTGAAAGCAATGCTCACTCGCTTGAAAGAACTCGAAAAAGCCAAAGCCATGCGGGACAACTGGTCGTACATGCGAGATTCACGAATCGACTCAATGATTTTCACTTGCGCGCGTCGCAATTATCAAGCGGCGTGGAATATGTTTCGAAAGGTGAACAACGCGGGAGTTCCGAAATATCACAAGCGAAATCCTTACGAATGCAATTATCAGACGTGTGCAACGTACGATAAGAAACATCGTGACGCAAAAACATGGAGTCTGTGGAATGGAACCATCAGATTCTTTGACAACACTCACATCAGACTTCCGAAAGTAGGACGCTTGAGAGTCAGCGGTAGCTATCGACGAGTGCTTGACGTCAAAACTGATTGCCATATCGGAACGGTTTCCGTCAAGATGGATAACACGGGCAAATATACGGCGACTTTTCTTCTTTTGTCCGAAACGCCTTTTGTCAATCCGAAGAAAAAGACGAAGAAACAAGTCGGAATCGACCTTAACCTTGAAAACTTCCTGATGGCAAGCAACGGAACCGTTGTCGATAATCCCGAATTCTATCGCAAGGCTAAAAAGAAAATTGCCAAAGCAAAAAGAAAGCTTTCCTACAGAGGGCTTCAAGCAAAGAAATCAAACAAGAAGCTATGCGACAGCAAGAATTATCAGAAACAACGTCTGCACGTTGCAAAGCTTGAAAAGAAGGTCATGAATCAAAGGGACAGTTTCCTTCATGCACAATCAGCGAAACTCGTCAACGAATACGATTTGATTGTCGCCGAAGAAATGCGGACAAAGAATATGCTCAAGGATTATGCGTTTTCTCGTCGCATTTCCGACGTCGGCTGGAGGCTTTTTCTTGAAAAGATGACATACAAAGCCAATCTTTACGGGAAGAAATTTGTTACGGTCGACCCGAAAAACACGACTCAACAATGCTATGACTGCGGTTTCATCATGGGAACCGAAAATACGCAACAAATCGGCAAAAAGCGCGAATGGGTCTGCCCTAAGTGCGGACGTTTCCATAATCGTGATTACAATGCAAGCAAGAACATTCTTGCTCTTGGCTTGGAAAAGGTCGGAATTGAAGAAAACAATTAGAAAGGAGAAAAGGCGAGTGGAAACAATCGCTCGCCGTTTTTTTATGAAATTTGGCGAAGCAGTATCATACATAGCAGATACTTACGGGTGGAACGTGTTTCCTTTGACGGAGCATGAGCTTCCAGTCGTTACGAAAAAAGCAATTGAAGCACGCAACGTTATTTTGCAAGGAACTCGAATCAAAACTGATTTTTGGAGCGAAAGCACCGAAGAAATTCAGGAAAGGCTTGCACGGGCATCGTCGCTCAAAAACGTTGCCAAGCATTACGACGTTACCGTGGCAAAACTCAAAGAAATGCTCGAAAAGCGCAATCTTTCATGGAATGAGCGTGCTAAGGAAGTCGTAAGCGTGGTTGAGCTTTCAAGTCTTTTGAGAAGGGGATATACGATGCGAGAAATCGCAGTCGCAAACAAGGTGTATGTTTCAAGCATTGCCGACTTGAGCGCGTCTCATCGGCTTCATGGCGAAATGGGCGAACCCGTAACGAATTTTGAAGAAAGAAAAAACATGGTCGACGATGGCAGATTGATTGAAGAAATCGCATTGAAATCGGGCATGTTGTCTCAAGACGTCAAAAAAGAATTTGCACAAAAAAACGTCAAATGGGATGCCAAGGTCAGCCGAAACGGACTCAAAAAAATGTTGGAGAGCGGTGCCGACATTCAGATGATGATGAAGTATTTCAAATGCGGATACACGCGAATTCGCAGGCAAGTGTTAAACTATGGATATGACTATTCGGAGTTCAGAAAAAACTCTTTGAACTACATCAAAGACAACTGTCAATCCATCAATGCCGTCTCGTATCAGCTGGCAATCACTCATGCACAGGTCAAGGAGCTTTTTCCAGAACTTGAAGAATTTTATAAGAAGAAAGAAGGTGAAAAAGAATGCAATTCCCACTGATACAGATTATGATAGGAATGTTCGTAGGGTCAGCACTGATTGCCTTACTGCTTATGCTTTATTGGAACAGAAAGTAAAATAAAATGCAAAACGAATTTTAAAATCGTATAATGGAAACATAAAAAAGACAGGAGGATTTTTTTATGGAAAATATGTCTGAACTTAAAACGCTTTTGGAAAACGAACGAACGGAATATCTCAAGAAAAAAGACGAATATGAAAAGCGAAACGATAAAACCGATGCAAAGACGTTAATCATGCCTTTTAACGACCCAGCATATATCGGGAATTTTTATCGTGACGCAAATAGCGACGAAAAAATCTTAAAAGCCATGGTTCAACAAGCCCGCGCCGAGAATTACGCATTGCAGTTTGCGCTTGACAATTACGACGATTGCCAACTGTTCAAAAAAGAATATAATCGTTTCGGAGAGTTGAAAGACTTTTTTGAACCAGGCATCACGCGGTTGGCTGTTTCTTTGGTTGGCGCACTGACAACGGGACTTGTCGTCTTTATGGCGTGCGTTTATGCGGTGGGCGATTCACTCAATGGAACCACATATGCGCAAGGTGCGGTTGCGGGATGTGCGTTATCTGCCATTTTCGGTTTGTCAGCCATTGTTGCGCGTTTTGCATATAAAGCGTTCAGAAGAACGTTTGATGCTATTCGACGAAAGCTTTATTTGCGCAAAGGTAATCACTTTATCGAACGCAGACAAGCATACATCGAAGAACAATTATCGAAAGAAGGCATCTGATGACTGAAACTGTAAAAAGCAAGCTCGAAAAAATCGGGCAAATCGTCAAAAAAGACAGTAGGAACAAACCGACCACAAAATTTTTCGAAGAGCTGGACGAAATTTTGCGTGCCGATTATGACAATACCGAAACCATTCCTTTTGACAGACTCAAATTAACAAAAATTGAAGAAGCATACGCAATGTTTGCGGAAGAATATTACTGCATAGGCAATAGCAACGCTCACGTTTTCAAGGCATTGCGACACGTTCTTAATGCGACAAGGAGTGATGAGCTTTTGTACAAAACACCAAAAGAAAGTCCGTTCATGAACGTCATGCTTGATGAAAAAGCATTCAGACCGACCAGGGCGCATGATGCGGATGCGGGACTCGACCTGTATTCGTGTGAAAACGCACTGGTTCCCGCACATGGAAGTTTCTTTTTTGACACGGGGGTTCACATCAAGCTTCCTCATGATACCGCAGGCGTGCTTATCAGCAAGAGCGGATTGAACGTCAAGCACGGCATCACGTCAACGGGGCTTATCGATGAAGGATATACGGGTTCAATCGGCGTCAAATTATATAACAATTCGGGCGTTGCGTATCGTGTGGAAAGGGGCGACAAAATCAGTCAGCTGATGGTCGTTCCAGTTTTCAAAGCGATTCCCGTAATCACGAACAAGCTTGAAGAAACGGAACGAGGGGACAACGGGTTCGGTTCAACGGGCAAGAAATAATCGTAAAAAAGACAAGGAAAAAAGCCTTGTCTTTTTGTGCAGAAAAAAAGGTGAATTCGCATGAACGAAAACGAAAAGGCAATAGAACGCATTGCTGAAAAAATAGCCGTCGGCAAAGAAGAACGCGAACGATACGAAAAAAGAAAAGAAAAAGCACATATGGCGCTTCTCGTATTCGGCATGATTTTGATGATTGCGGAGGCATTGTTTTGAAAGAAGAAATGATTCAGAAATTGGAACTGATGAATACTTTCGCTGACCGCTTGAGCGATGACAAATTCGACTTGGAATCGCTCGGACAGGAATTGGCATTGCTTGAAGTAATGGAACAATTAGGAAAGGAACTAATGCGGTCGATAAGAACGGAAAAGGTAAATACGATAACTTCGATGGCGGAAAAATGCAAAGGTGATATTTGACATTTTATAAATTTGGTGATATAATAAGAGTATAATAATGATAAAGGACGTGAACGATATGTACGTTTTCAAATCAGAAACAACGAATAAAAAGTACAAGACGGATGATTTGGCAAAATTTTTCATGGAACATTTCTTTGACGATTTGGATTTCGACATCAAAGAAGCATATGAACAGCTGACCGACAACGCAAAAATTGAAGCCGACGACGAAGACGACGAATATAACCAAATGTACGATGCGGTTCAGTACGCAGTAAGCCAAAAAGACACCGCAAGTCAGATTGAACTTATTGATAACTGGAGCGTAAGCGAGCGTCTCAGTTTGTATGACATGGACGACGAATTCACGGTAAAGGTGAACGGAAAACCGCTTGAAGGCGTTTGGAAATTTGACGACGGAGATTTCCTTTGGTCGTATTTGGACGAAAATGCCGACGAATTCGGAATCAAAACCGAAAATGAGCAGAAAGAATGGTCGGCATTCGAGGAAAAAGGAATTGAAGATTTGCTTGATTCAATGAAATATTGGGGCTTTATTTCAAGCTTTGAAATTTCGGAAGCATAATAGAAAACGCAATAGAAAGCAAAAGGCAAGCGATGCTTGTCTTTTTTGTTGACATAAGTTGAATTTCATGATATAATATCAATGTAAGAAAGAAGAAAGGAAAGAAATAAAATGACATTATATAGAATTTTTGAAGGAACAGACAAGAAAAAATGCTACGTGAAGAACGTGCGAGGAAAGGAATTAAGCGCAATCGAAATTACCGCCAGAAACGCAGTTCGTCCAACGTCGCATTTCAGTGAGGAAGAAGTCAAGTCGTTCGGTCTTGAAGATTGCGAACGTGAAGTCGTAACAGGAGTTTCGCTCGTGGAAAAGGCTCAGGAAAAATTCAAGGATGCCGAAGAACCGCATTACGTGGTATTCGTTCCGTTCACGAACAGACATCAAGTTTATGAAAGAGACGAAAACGGCAATCTTTCCGCAATCGGAATCGACGCAAAAGAATCATATGAGGACAGTTATGTATTTACTCGACGGGAAATGCTGGAAATGGGACTCGAAAAATGCTCGAAAGAATACTTTTTCAAACACAAGGAAGCATACGAACGTGAAGGAAACAAAGTAGAGCCTTCTCGCCGAATCTATTCCCGTGAATACGACAAAAAGCATCCCGAAGGCGTATATTATTCTCGCATTAAGGCGGGTGCAAAGCAGTTCGCAGTCGCAAGCAGTGAGAAGTTTCGCAAATCGATTCAAGTTCACGGCACGGCGAGATACGTTGAAGATTTAAAGATTATACGTCAGCTTATTGATGACGCAATTGAAAAATATCAAGTCAAATAGGGTGTTTTGCTTCATGCATTCGCATTGTTTCAGAATATATTGTTAAAAGCAGGCAATCGTCAAGAAAAGGCGCTTGCCTGCTTTTTACTTGACTTTTTTTAGATTTCATGATATAATAAATACATAATCAAAGAAGGGAAGTTGTAAAAAATGAAAAAGAATGAAGAGGAATGCATTAAGCGCTTGGGAATTATGAACATGAAGGGCAACATGAAAAACGGAACGTGCTGTTTTGACGCTTCCAGTTTGCTCAGACTGCGAGAAGTGCCTACTAAAGAAGAATTACGTCATGCATTTACGAAAATTGACGAAAAAATGGCTGAAATCAACGGAACTCCGTATATGATGACCTTATCACCGTCCGAATTTGGACCTATCGTCAACGTGTTTTTTGTTTCTGACAGTGAAAGTGAAGATTGGCAAGAAGTATGGTCGGATGACCGAGAGAGTCTCCGAAGCACGCAAGAATATCAAGGCATCCGTTATCACGATATGTTTGGATATGCATACAATATGAATTGCCCCGAATTTTCCGAACTCGGATACATGGGAATGAGCGAAGAATTTGAAAGAAGGGTATATTAAAATCAAATAGTAATTTCAGAAGTCTTTCCGCATTAAGTCGGGAAGGCTTTTCTATTGACAAAAATAGCTTTTCATGATACAATTAATATGTAAATCAAAGGAAGGAAGTTTTAAAAATGAATAAATGTGAACGTTGTGGAAAATTTTTTATTGGGGAACCCGCTTTGTCAAGGAAGGACAACAAAACGAGAATCTGCACACACTGCGGATTGGAAGAGGCAATCGAAGATTTTAACGAAGCAATGAAAAAGATTTCCGAAGAAGACAAATAACAGTTTTGAAGTCTTTCCGCATTGAGTCGGAAAGGCTTTTTCTTGACAAAAATGGCTTTTCATGATACAATTGATGTATGAATTAAAGAAGGGAAGTTGTAAATATGAATGAAGTTGAAGTTTATCAAATTTTAGAAGAAGGTCTTTCCACATTCAAAGGAGTCTTTGAGGAAAGTGATTTTACGGCAGATTTTCGCCCGTCTTTAAGCGACATCATCAATGATTGCAGAATCGTTGACTACGACGCAATAGACAAGCTGAGAGAAGCATTGAAGCCCGTCAACGAATGCCTTGAAAGTCTCAAGACAAAACCCGCTGAAATGTCCGACTATGCAAAAGAGGATTATCTTGAAAGACAGGCGGAACTCAAGGAAGCATTGGAAAAGATTAAAACCTTGGATTCAGCAAACATTTCACGGTCGGAAAACGAAGGTTACGTAGAATTAACGCTTTCGGTTCCTCAATTCGATGATTTAACGATGTCTTTTGAGAAGCGGACTAACAAGCTGACTTTCGTAACGGATTACGATTCGGATTTTCCTTTCAGCAAAACGGAAATCGAACGAGTTTTGAAAGAAACGGTTGAAAAGTACGGTGCAACGGTCGAACACACGTCAACGTGCGTTCTCAAAACAAAAGGCGATAATCCAACGGAAGAAGAAATCAAGACGTTGGCAATTGCGGGAATCGAAGGACTGATTAATCTTTCGCCTTTGAAATACAACGGAGTCGAACGCAAGTTTTACCGTGAGGACATCTATTGACAAAAAAGCGTTATTATGATATAATATATTTGCAAAAATGATGAAAGGACTTGTTAAAATGGCATTCAATATCAGCAAGGAACGTTTGGAAAGCTTGAAGGAAGCTTATCCTAAAGGAACAAGAGTAAGGCTCATTCAGATGGACGATACGCAAGCACCGCCAAGAGGGACAAAAGGCACCGTGCAAGGAGTCGATGACGCGGGCAGTCTGCTTATGAAGTGGGACAACGGAAGTTCTATCAGTGTCGTTTACGGCGAAGATGTTGTCGAAAAAGCATTCTAATCCAAAAGAATAATGTCGAAACAGGGGATTTGCCCCTGTCCGCGGGAAACAGGCTACCCGTGCTGATGAGACAGCCTAGAAATTTCCAAAAAATAGACTTTTAAGAGGAATCAAAAATGATTAAAGAAACAATTGTAGTCAAATACATCATAAGCAAGGAAGACGGAACAGTCACTTTGTCGTCAAACTTAGGGGAGCACGAATATCTAAACAAGATGCGGATATTTCATCAGTTCAAAAATAATGGTCAGGTTTCAAAATCTGACTGTAGCGAATATGATGTCGTCAATCGTGAAGCTGAACGTTTGCTGAAAGAACGCCTTGAACTGAAAGCAAGCAAAAGACGAGCAAACAAACTGGGTAAAATTATCGCTCATAGACTGGGATTGTTCCGATGATACGAAAACATTAGGTTGGGTAACGATTAAGTCAAATCGGCATCACGGTAACGGGGTGCTGATAAGATATTCTAAGGAGGAATAAAAAATGAAAAAGTTAACGAAAAAACAAGTGTCCACTGTACTGATGTTGCCAACCAGTGCAGTGGTTGAAAATCTAGGCGAAGGGACACGGGTGGTCTACTATCTACACGTCAAGGAAGACGGTACAGTCGTCGACTGCGCTCAAAAATCTGACATGGATTTCACTTCGGGTATTGCATACTGGGATTATGCAGATACGCTGGATGAGTTCGAAGACATGGACATGGAAGATTTATTTGACAGTGCTCATGAAAATATGAGTTGGGAACCATTTGCAGACGTTGTTGAAGACTTGACCGACCAGGCTAATGAATGGCTTGAAAAAGTCGAGCAGGATAAAGTGAAAAATCAGATAATCAGCTTTCTGATAGCGAACGATTACAATACGGACGTTTTACTCAATTATCTCGAATATCTTGGGGACATTTCGTATCTTCCCATGTCTGATTTCGACATGTGGGTAAAGGGGAACAACATCAGCCCCAGTGAGCTTATGACCTATAATCTGTGCGAATTTCACATTACTGATGCGATTTTCACGCTGACTGAGAGCATGAATCTCAAAAACCTTGTTTCAATGTCCGAAGAAGTAGGCAGAAACGTGCTTAGTCAGCGTGTGGGAGAGCTTGCTTCAAAGCAGAGAAAGGCACCATACAGAAATGCTGAAATTCAACGAATAATCAATGATTTCGGATGATTCAAAGCGGTTTTGCCCGTTTTTGTTTGGCAAAAAAGGTTTTTAATGTATAATGTGTTTTGTAAGTGAAATCAAATCAGATATAACATTAGTTAGTGACTTGCTTATTTCATTTAGCATAAGCAAGACAAAAAGGCTCTCGCTTTTGAGGGTCTTTTTTATTTGACAAAATCTGATTTTTAATATATAATATATTTTGTAAGTTAGAAAAATTACAGTCCGTTGGTTTCGTACGGACTTAAAAGGACTCCTAATTAGCGTGTAAGACGGAAGCCTTGTTTTTTTGAACGAGGTTCGCAATTGCCGTATCCAGTTTAATGTTGGTCTGATTGATTTTATCAATTGGCTCAGCAGTCTATGTCATTAGAATAGGGTAGGACTCAACGGTATCTTGCCTATGTTGAATGGCATAGGTCGAAACCCAGCTCCCAAGTTGGAGATTAAAGCTTCGAGTATCTTACCTATGCTGAATGGCATAGGTCGAAACCCAATCTATCAAGAGACGTCTGTCAAATGATATAGGTCGAAACCAATTCCATACGAATTACATTCGTAAATAAGTTTCTTGCCTGTGTTGAATGGCACAGGTCAAAACAAAAAACGCTTGACTTTGAAATCAAGCGTTTTTTTGATGAGTTTAGATATTTTATGTTGTTATTTTGGATAATTTAATTATAACTCGCTAAAACAATCCTGTCAATCAGTACCACCCGTTTGCAAGCCATGCTTCTTTTGCATTCTGCCATGAGCCATATCGTTGCGTTACGTAATTGTCCGCAACTCGTTCTTGATTTTCTGGAGAATAGTCGCCGTTAAGCATGCTTGAAGAAAGCTGATATTTGCCGACGTATTGCCCGTTGGTTGCAGAATATGAGTCGTTGGATTCTTTTTGAGCAATCCAATTTTTGGCTGATTGTTCGTTGTCGTTCAACGTTGGCTGTTGTGTTTGCGGTTGTACTTGTGGTTGTTCTTGAGGTTGTACTTGCGTTTGCGGTTGTGGTTGCACTTGTTCTTGTGCTTGCGGTTCTGCTTCCGCTTCCGTTTGCGGTTGTGTTTCCGTTTGTGTTTGCGATTGAAGTTGTCCGCCGACTTTCAGCTTTTGACCGACGAGCAACAAATCGCTTGACAGTCCGTTCGCATTTTTGATTTCTTCAACGGAAACGCCATATTTCAAAGCGATTGCTGAAAGAGTATCTCCGCTTTGAACGACGTATTCGTCAGTTTCTACATAATCAGTTTCAAGTTTTTGTCCGACTGCAATTTCGTTCACATCTGCAATGTGATTGATGTTTGCCAGCGTTTCAACCGACGTGTTCGTTTTTTGAGCCACCGCTGAAAGCGTATCGCCGTTTTGCACGGTATACGTATCGGCATTGGCATTCGTCGTTCCGAGCAGAATTCCTCCGCAGACGGCAAGCGACGCGATAAATCCTTTTGTTTTAAAATCCATGCAAAGTTGCTCCTTTTATTTTGACTTTTCAACGACATTGTAACATTATTATATTTCAAAACGGTTACGTTGCAACCTTATGATGTTGCAAAAACGTTACAATTTCAATTTTTTCAGTCAAAAAAGGGATAAAAAACTTGTCAACACTGAATTTAGTTGCTAAAATGTGCTTGTAACTTTGTTGGTAAAGCATTTGAAAGTTTTTTTGCCAACAAAACTATAAAAATTATATGAGGTGTTTTTTTATGGCTAACAAAGCAGAACTGATTGAAGCCGTTGCCAAAAAGACAGGCTTTACGAAAAAGGAATCCGCAAATGCGGTGAATGCGGTTTTTGAAGCATTGCAAGACATCATCGCAAGCGGTGATAAAATCTCACTTGTCGGTTTTGGCTCTTTCGGTACCGTTGAACGTGGCGAACGTACTGGTCGCAATCCTCAAACAGGCGAACCAATGACGATTCCCGCAAGAACCGTTCCGCATTTCAAAGCGGGCAAGGTGCTTAAGGAAGCCGTTAATAAGTAGGGGGGACTGAACAATGCTTAAATTCTCTTATTCCGAAACGGAAAAAGAAAAGCAGTTGAGCAACGGAACCGAAAAAACGGTCACGACTCATACTTACGAAGATGTAACGGTGCAAGACCTTGCTGATGAGCTTAAGAAACTTGAAGCCCAAGGGTACGACATTACTGTTTCTCTCAAGCTCAAAATTCCTAAGGACTGACGATTAGTCAACTATCCCGACCTACGGCAAATGCCTTAGAGGTCGGAGCTTGTAAAAGCTCTAATTGACTAGCCTAAGTTCTTAGAGAACTACGTTATCTATGTTAATACACCTACGGATGGTTCCCAAGTCCGTAGCAACTGTGGAGGCTCTGTAAACAGTTCTGGTGGGTAGGAACAGTCAACCTCAAGCGGTCGATTACGACAAGCATTTATAACATTGGCGAAGGGAAACAAACTTTCAAACGAAAGGGATGCCTCTTGCGAGTAGGTATCAAAAGGTGGGGAATTTCTTGCTCACGGCTTATTAAAAAGGGCGTCTTTAAAAAAGACGTCCTTTTTGCTTAGAAAGAGGTGATTTGAACGAGAAGAAAAATTCTGTTTTTTGTTGGAATGTTCATGATTGCAACGGGTGCGTGCATGAGCTATTTTTATCAGCCTGATTATTCCAGAAATGATTTTTCGGGCTATCACGAACTTGATGCGGGCAAAAAGAAGAACCTGAGTCTTATGACACGCTATGGAAAGAAAAGCGTCGCATACGACCTCGTAATCTATCAGACGGGGTGTTCCGACTGTCATAAAGCACAAAAGGAACTGAATACCGCCGTAAAAATGAAACGGCTTCATGGAAGGGTAATCGTGCTTGACGTCAATGATTTTACGAAGAAAGAATTGACAAGTTTCAAATACGCTCATCCCGACCTGCTCGTGCAAAAACGATGGATAAACAGTCCTACGGTTGCAAAAATGAAAGGAAACAAAGTCCTGCATGCCGTCACCAACGGTGATGAAAAACGCATGCTCGCCTTGCTCAAATAAGGAAAGGAGAAATTTGAAATGCAAAACGAAACTGTTGCGGTGCTTGCCGATACGATTATCTCAATGCTGAAAAACGAAAACGTCGATAAGGAAACGTTGCTCATGCTTGCAACGAAAATCAAAGATTATGCGACTGAAAGCGGGGATTTGAAATGATAGCAACAATCAGCATACATTGGCTCGACGTCTTGCTGAAAATTCTCGTGGTCGCTATGGTGATAACGAATTTTATGCTCGCAAAGCAAAAATGCAAAGCTCTCAAAGCGGAAAACTGCGATAAAAAAGAATTGATAAAGCCGATTGCGACTTATCTCGGAATCACGATAATCGGATTTGTCGTTTTGTTCGGCTGTCACGTCATTGCGTATCTTACTCCGATGAAATCAGTATTCGGCTTTTTGGACGACGTGATAAACGGTTGCCTTGAAAGACTTCCGTTGACGACCATGTTCATGTGGGTCATGATTCCGTCGGCTTTGATGTATCTGGTTTGGCTGACCAAAGGCGGAATGCATTATTCTCGCAAGAAAAACGAATTTGAAAAAGCCGAAAAAGAAAAAGAACAGGAAGAACTCGTCAAAAAGCCGAAAGCCATCGACTATGATTCTCTGATTAACTTCGGTGAAATAGACGCTCCGATGAAATTCAGAAAATTCGTAAAGGAAGCAAACGAAAATCTTCAGTACGCAAAAGCAAAAAACGATTTTTTCATTGCAATAGGGAACGCATCGCAATCGGACGAACTCGAAGCCAAGCTGAACGATTTGCTCGATGAAAACTACCCAGTCGTTTTGCACTCGAAAGACGGAAAAGACTGGGAAAAAATGGAACAAAAGGACGCTTTGAAATACGTCAGAAAACTGTTGAAGGAGGGCGAATAACGTGGATGTGCTGAGAACGTTTTTTTTAGATCTTAAGCCAGAGATTTTCGTAAGCATTGTAGATTTTCCTCCCGTAAAAACACCGAACGATTTCAGAAAAACGTTGAAACATTCTAAAAGCATCAGACAAGTAGTCCGTTGTGAAAGCAGTTTTTACGAATGGCTGATAATCAAAAACGAAAATCAGCTTGACAGGCTCAAAAAAATCATATCCAAACAAAGCTGTCCGAAAGCTTGCGATTTTCCGATAATTCTTTCAACTCCGAAAGAAAGGTTCGACTGGGAAATTTTAAACATGGCTCAGGCTTTGCAAAAATTAAGATACGAAAGAAGGAATGCGGTCAATGTTTAGCGTGGACTTTATCCTGCATCTCATACTGAATTACGTCATGCCGTACGGAATCTGCATGTGGTCTTTCTTTTCTCTGATGAAATTCTTGGAGAACAAATATCGTCACTCCGACCTTGACGCCGCTTGGAAGAAAACAATCAGAATAGCACTGATGATAGGCGCATTGGGTATCGGCATCTCATGGCTCAAAGACGAGTTTTTTCCGTTCATCAAAGCTCAACCGTGGTGGGCTTACGTTGCGGTGCTTGCCAAAGATTTGCATGAACTGTTTGGTCGTTTTTTGAGCAATCCCGTTATACAGGCTAAAATCGGCTGGGTTAGTCATTATTTTTCAGCACTGCTTCATACGTGGATTCCGATTTACTGGAACACGTTCGTTATCGTCTATACGATTGGGGCAGTCATTGAATGCGTCGCCTTGACGTGGCGTGTTTCGTTCGCACGTACCGCAAACGTTTTGTTGCCCGCATTTTTCAAATTCCCGTTTCTGATTTTCCAATACATGTCGGGACATCAAACTCCCGTATATGATTTTATTTTGGCGGGCAAGCTCAAGGCGAAGATGAGAGAAAATCTGAACGACGCTTACGATTATGCCATTCAAGGCAGAGACGAACAGGGCAACAAGTTTGAAAACGGAGCGGGAGGTTCGACGCGAACGCAGACCATAGAGGCGGTCGCAGTCGGATTCAAACAGGCGAAAGTTACCGTCAGAACTACCATGAACGGTATTCGCAAGGCTCGAATGTTCGTCAGACAGACAAGGGAAACGGAAACCGACACTGCAATCGAAAATTCGCTCAAAGGCTTCGGGGAAAGAGTTTCTGGAGATTCCGTCTATTTTCCGAGCGACCCGATTTACAGCCCGCAGGACAAAGGATTCGCGTTTGATTCTTCCGTTCCTTACGACAGCGGTGAAGAATTGGGCGAATGGAACGCAATTTTTGTAGACCCGTTCGCAGAAGACGTCAAAATCAAAAACGGCGGACTGGGATTCGGATATACGTATCTGCACATCATCGCGGACGTTTTCAGATATGCGATGAAATGTACTCCGATTGCTCTGTATCAAAAGATTTTCAATCTTGCCGAAACAAGATTCCGTTGCGACAAGTCGGTAGAAAAAGCCAAGTTCAAAGTTCAACAGAATCTTGACTTGTCAGCGCTTAAAGAACCGACCGACCCAGACACGGGAAATTCCGTCGAAATGCAACGCAAACTTGCTTTGGAAAACGCAAACAGACGCATCCCCGACATTACGAACGCTCTTGCGACTCTCAAAATCAATGGTCAGTTCAAACGGGTACTTGTCGGAGGCTCCACTGCCATTTATGAATACACGCTTCCGCCAGACCCAAACCTTCCAAGTGATTTCAAGAAAATTCAAGAAAGCATCAGTAACCTTTTGCGCATCAAGAAAAAGCCTATCGTCAATCTTGAAGCAGGGTGCTTGAAGGTTTCTGTCGACAACGGCATAAACATTCCCGTTTCTTTTGCTGATATGATTCGCAAGCGCAAAAAAGGCGCGTCATGTATCGTATCGGGCATTTGCGGGGTTGATGCCATGGGCAAGCTGATTTATTTCGATTTGGACGACCACAATCCGCACGTCATGCTCTTTGGTAAAACTGGTACTGGTAAGACGGTGCTTATCATGAACATTTTGTATTCAATCATGTCGGCAACCGACCCCGAACACTTGCGAATTGCTTACGCCGACGGGAAAGGTAACTCGTTTGAGTTCATGTCTGCGGACAGTTCGCATCCGAACCCGTTCACGTATGCTCCGCCAGCGGATGCCAGTGGCGACCTTGATTATTCCCGTGCATTGATTCGTTCAATGGAGCTTGAAACAAGGCGAAGGATTGACCTGTTCAAAAAAGCCGAAGTCGCAAAACTTGCCGAGTACAACAAAATCATGGAAGAAAAGGGCAAGAAGATTCTGCCAGAAATTCTGTTCGTTGTCGATGAATTCTCAGCCATTACGCAACAGGACAACATGCTCAGAGCAAGCGAGCTTGAAAAATTGGGAACAATCAAGAAATTCGAATACATCGCCAAAATGTCCCGTTCCGTCGGCATTCACTTGTTGTGTGCCAACCAATCAGCGCGCAAGTCTTTGGTTCCTGGGGAATTTTCAGCCAACATCACGGCTCGTGTATCTTTGGGTGTTTCAGAACCGATTGAATCAGAAATTGCTTTGCCCGATTCAGGAATCGCCGTTCACTTAATCAGTCAAGCAGGGGAGTTTTATTCGACGCTTCACGGCATTTCCAACATCGAACACGGCAACTGTCCTTACATTCCGCAAGACGAAATGAACAAGCTGAACGATTCTCTGATTGAACGATTCGGCAAGCCGAAGTATATCATGACCAAGCAGGACATCATGGATACGCTTGAAGAAAGCTCCAAAAAAGAAATGCCGAGCGAAATGAAAATCAAAGAACCGTCGCCAGCGCCTACCAAAAACACTCCGCTCGACAAAATCATCGAATTGGGCGAGGAATACTATCCGTGGCTTTTACAGCATCCCGAAAGCATCACGGGCAATGCGGAAGTGGTGTCAAGCAACGTAAGCGTTCGACTGAAAGCGGGTGCTAAAGCAAAAAAATTCAAAGAAAAACTTGACAACTGGTACGACGAACACGTCGGAAAGAAAGAACTTGCCAAACGTGAGGCAGACGCACGCACACACGCCTCACGCGGGGAGCGCATGTCATCAGCCAAATTCAAAGTAAATGAGGTCACTCACGGACGGCACCGTCCTAAAGTTTGACAAAATTTGATTTTTAATATATAATATGAAACGTAAATTGATTTCTAAATGTGATTGATTTGCTCTATAAGTCCGTTGGTTTCGTACGGACTCAAAAGGACTCCTAATTAGCATGTAAGACGAAAGCCTTGCTCATGGAACAAGGCTCGCAATTGCCGTATCCAGTTTAATGTTGGTCTGACTGATTTTCAGTTGGCTCAACAGTCTGTGTCATTAGAATAAAGGTTAGAATACAACGGTGTCTGACCTATGTTAAATGGCATAGGTCGAAACCTTCCGGTAACGCTGATTGTCTTTAGCAGGAGTGTCTGACCTATGTTGAATGGCATAGGTCGAAACCCTTCAATCAATATGTCATGTGGAAAATGTATCTTACCTATGTTGAATGGCATAGGTCAAAACAAAAAACGATTTGTTTCTTAAGTCTGAAGCAAATCGTTTTTTATTTTTTTATTCGTTGTCTTTTGCCCGTTTTCGATACCAAACAAGTGCATTTCGCAAACTTGACGTGCGCCTTGTGTCTGCCAAGCCTAAAATGAAGTGAAGTCGACGCTTGCGTTCGGACAATTTGGAAAGTTCCTTGCCGAAACACGTTTTTGCAAGTTCTTCCTGCTTCTTTTCTTGAATTTTGCACATTTCCGTTGCTTCGTCAATGGTCATTTCGTTAAGAATTATCTGTGAGATTTCGATTGAATCGGCAAGCTTTTTGACCAAATCGATGATTATTTTTTCTTCGATTGTGGAATTGCCCGCAAGACGTTCGGTCATATAGAAAGATTTAGCCGTTTTGAACGGTGCGCCGTTGCGCGTCATGAAACTCATGAAAATTTTTGCGTCCAGTGTTTCTTTGACGGTCTGAATGTCTTTTTCCCATTCGTGAGGCTGACTGTCGATGATTTTTTGAACGTCCTTGAAATCAAACGGGATGTTGTTGACGGCATCATACAGATAAAGCATCCCGTTTCGATTATCGCTTGCGATTGCATTGTAAAAATACTGTTGAGTCTTGTTCGCACGAAGCGCAATCTTTTTTCTGTTTTCTCCGACGAAGTGTTCCTTGCAATAAGCGTTCAGTTTTTCGTTCGTCCAAGGCTTATATTTTGCAACACGTTCTTTAAGGCATGGATAAATCTGTTGTTCCAAATCAAACTGGCTTTTGTCAAGAATATAATTATCTGCTATGAGCCTTGAAATGAGCGAATAATTAGAAATTCCGATGAAAAAGCATTGCTTTTCTAACGTTATTCTTGAGTCGATTGCCGAAATTTCGCGCATCTGCGCAACGGCTTTTCTGTTTTGTTCAACGGTGACTTTCGGGTCAAGCATTTTTTTCTCCTTTCTTATTTTCTGCGTTTCAACATTTCAACGTCGTATGCAGGCATTTTGACGGTCAAAAGGTCATATGCGTTAAGGTAGCGGTCACGGGTTCGGCAAAGTTTTTCGGGATGCTTCAAATCTTCAAGCGAGATTCCCGTTTTTTCAGCAACCTGTTCAATCGTCAAAAAATGAAGCCCGTCGCCGATGATGTTTCGCATTATCAGCGTTTTGAGCGTCTGATAGCTTTCGACCGAATTGAACATCGTCTGAGGATTTCTTGGGTCGGGGACAAGTCCCAACGTAATCATCTCATAAATCGAAACGGTATATTTCGAACGGCTTTTGAGCGCATTGTCAAAAACGGTGCGCGTAACGCCGTATCGGGTTGCCAAAAACTGCGGGGAAATCTTGATTGGCGAAGAAACGTTCCATTGTTTCATCATTTCTTTCACCATGACGTGCGATACGCTTGAATAGTTGCTTTCGAAATCTGAATAAATTTCAAACATTTTATCCACAGCTCTTTTTATGTCCTGATTCAGAAAATTGCGACAGCCCGCCAAAATAAGATAGAAGCCCATTTCAGAGTACATTTCATACAGATTGAAAGTACGATAAAAATCAAGATATGTTCTCCGAGGGTCTTTGTCGGCGAATTCTGCTATTTTCGTCGTATAAACGGTCACGTTCTTTTTCTTATAAGTTCCTACAGGGTGTTTTTTAAATTCAGACATATTGCCAAACTTCCTTTCTTTTTTTATAAAGCTACCTTTTTCTTCAAATTATTTAACATAAAATCAAATACATTTGAAACTTAATCATTTTACTTTTCTCAGTTTAAAATATTTTCACAAGAAAGTCAAGAAATTAATTATTTTTTCAAAAACTAATATATTGAATTTCAAGTTGTGCTTGGGATATAATATATTTGACAATTTGAAAGATAAAAAAAGCTCTAAAGTGAGGGTCAAAATTATGAACGTTCTTGAAAAAATAAAAAACTTCAATTGCGATTGCGTCAAAATTGACGACAAAGCTTGGGAGCTTTTGACAAAATCATGGCTCACACCAGCCGAAATCAGTCGGGCTACGGGAGTCACTGCACCGACGATTTATACGTACATGAAAGACAAAAGAAACATGCTCAAAGGCGGTTACGAAAAAATCGAAAAGCTCGCCGAATACTATGACGAAATCGTTAAGGAAGTGAAGGATATTGTCAAATAAGAAAACCAAAACCTTTGAATGGCAGAACAGCCTGTGCAAAGCGTATGACGCCAAAGTACCGAACAAGACGGAAAAGCGTCCGATGATTGAAACTTTTGAACACATTTTTTCAGTCGTGGAAGAAAACGTCATTTTCGCCATCGTTCCACCAGACCAATGGCAAAAAGACGATTTGGCAAACCGCAACAATCTGTTGCGGGTATTCAATCCCGAAACGAGTTTTTGGGAAACTCCAGTCGATTTGTTTTCGGCAATGCTTCAGAATGCGGGAATCGCATACGGCAAAAACGAATTGACCAAACTGGGGAACTACGTCTTTGAAGAACTGCGTCGAAACGAAGTGCAGATTGTTCCCAAGCCTTATTCAAGCTGTCGGTATCTCGTATATCAGAACGGAATCCTTGACGTTTTCACGCTTACTCTAATCACGCCCGAAACGGAACTCAACGGAAACGGGGTGCCGATGCCGAAAAAAGACAAGAAATTCGAACTCGACGGTCAGCCATGCTACATTTTCGATATGGGCTTCACGAAAAAGCATATGCACCACATCGATTACGTCAACGCTCCCGAATGTCCTTCGTATGATGCCGTTCCCGTATATGATTCAGAAGGCAATCTGAAATATGAGGACTGGAATCCGTTGGTGTGGGCGCTTAAAACCAACGGTGGAGACGATATAAAAACCGATTACATGTTTAAGCTTTTGGGAGTAATGATTGTTCCTAATCATCGGTTCAACTGCTTCATTGAAATCAACGGCACTTCATCGGGCGGAAAAACAACGCTCATCAATGTCGCAAAAAACATTTACGGTTCTCCAGAAACCTTGAAGCTCAATTGCACGCTCGACGAAATGAACGCACAGATTCCTTTTCGCGGTACCGTGGATAAGACCACGAATCTCGTTCACATAACGGAAGTAAACGGAGCGGGGCTTAAAGCAAATACCATTTCGCTCGTCAACAACTTTGCCAACGAATCAATGTCGATGATTCAGATGGGCGAAAAATCAATTCAGCTCACGCCACCGCCGTTGCTTGTCATGGAAGGCGTAAACTGGGCGCTTTTCGACAATACCAAATCGGGGATTGCCCGTCGTCTCGTTCCGTTGGATATTACCAAAGCCGATACGAAAGACTATCAAAACGACAAATACGCTAAAGAAGTATTCGACCAAAAAGACATGGTTGAATGGTTCAATTACATGGCGGTATCGGGATTGCGTTCTCTTATCAACGGCAACGAGCATTTCATGTTTCAAGTTGATAAAGTCAAGACTTTGCCCAAATTTGCGAGGGATTGGCACAATCAAGCCGTCAATGCGGGCGACAAGCTCATCGAACAATTCGTTTCCCGTATCGAGGACACGCTTCATGCAGGGTATCTGCCAATGGAACTGGTTTATCAGCTATACGTTGAATCCGCAAGGCTAGACAACGGCGACGACGTGTTCACGCGAAACATTCATTCGTTCACCAAGGCTTTCAACATGTATTTGAAAGAAGACGGGTATGAAGTTGAAGAATGTGAAAAACCCGTGAAATGCAGTGAATTCGACTTAGGAATCGACTTCAAAGCGTTAAGCGAAGAAATGTCGCTTCCGCAAGACGCATCCAACTATGCTGATTCCAAATACGCAAGATACCCGATTAACGGGTGGCTACGCATTACAAAAACAGAAAGAGAGGCAGTTTCATGAGTTTCTTGGATTATGACCCACACGTTATTCCGTTGATTGCCAACGGGAAAAAACCCGCTAAAAAAATTGCGAACGTTGAATTCAACCTTGGTGACGTGTTTGAGGGGGTGAAAAAAGGCAAAAACAACGTCGGACTGCTTGCTCAGCCGAATTTTGTCTTTGTTGACATCGACACTCCGCAAGGTCACGGTACCGATGGAATCGGCAATTTTCTGAAATGGTGCGGTGAAAACAAAATCGACTGCGAAAAACTCGTTGAAGAAACTCTCGTTCAAAAAACTCCGACGGGTTCGATTCACCTTATTTTCAGAAAAAATCCGAGATACGAAATCAAACAGGTAATCAACATCCTTGACGGAGTAGACATCAAGGGGAGCGACAACAACTTCATCGTGATTGCGCCAAGCACGGTGGACGGAAAGAAATATTCTTTCGTCGACCCGAAAAAAGACCCGATTGTCATGCCCGATGACCTTGCCTGCGCCATCGTCAAAAGGAAAAAACAAATCGACCGTCGCAATAAGCAGTCGGTCAAAAACGGAGGGCTGACCAGTGAGGGACTGAAATACACACAGGCTTTCAGCAACAAGCCCATTCTTGACGTGTTCTATACAATCAGAAACGGCTTCGGCAATCAAGGCTTCCGTAACAAGAACATTTTCAGATGGTCACAGGCAATGCGCGTGATTACCGACAAGGACACCGCAATCGAATACGGAAAAATCGCAAATGCCAACGGTGCAGACCCGATTCCCGAAAAGGAACTCGTTGCGACGATTGAATCGGCTTTCTCATTCATTAGACCGCCCGAAATAATCGAAATGAGCAATGAAAATTGGGTAAAACTTGAAAAATGTAATTTTGCGGTGCTTGAAAGTACGTTCTACGACCACAACGGAAACTATTCGGCTGACGATTACGATGAGAAAGAACTGTATCTTTGCGGTGCCAATGCCAATTTTGAATCGGAAAAACAGACAATTTTCAATTATGGAAGGATTTAGATGGATAATTATATCTTTTTTGACATCGAAAAGTCGGGATACAACATCATTTGCGCCATGTTCAGCGAAAAAACAAAAACGCTCATGCTGTGCATTGATTCGATTGAGTATGCCGACCACAAAAAAATAACCTTCTTCTTGCGCGATAAATACCCGCAAATCAAGCGAATACGTTTTCTTTGGGATGAGCATCCCTTGTTCCCCGACGAGAAAACATATATTCAACGATTGCAAGACGTGCTTTTTGCGGGTGAAAAAGCCGACTATTACGTTATCGGCTGGAACATCGAACACGACGTTTTAAGGCTCAGACAACTTGACGAACTGGGAAGTATTTATGCATGGAACCATTACAAGAAGACAGAAAACATGAAAAACGTATACGCTCAGAACCCGAAACTGGTCGACATTGCAAATCTCAACGCAAAAAGCGCCCGCAATTTGGAACTTCAGGCTCTTTATCAATTCAACGTTTTAAAGGATAAGCCAAAAAATCATGAAAGAGGAACGGAAAAAGACCTGTTCGACATCATCGACTGTGCAACGAGCAGAGCCATAGCCATCAAAAATCTGTTCATGACTCCGCTTTATGAGGGAGCGTTCAAAACGCATCGCAATCTGATTGAACGTTACGGACTCGTTTCCAAAGTGCCGATTGGAGAAACAAGCGCCAACATTGCAACGGAAATCATCACCGAAAACGGGCGAAAGCCTTTGAGCGACAGCAACATCATTTCGTTCGACTATCCGACTGCTGAAGGCACGATAAACGTTTTGGAAAATTCAAAACTTCCCGAAGAAGCAAAAGAATTTTATGAAATGCTTGAGGGAAGGGTACTCAAATCACAAGGCGACCTTGCGGTTTTTTATGACGAGTATGCCGAAAAGCATGGACTCGCAAGCAAAGCCACCACCGTAAACGTCGAATTTGACAGTGACAAGGGCGCATACATGACCTGTTCGATAGGCGGTGCGCATGGAGCAAGAACCGATTCTTTCGAAACGTTCGGAAGAGTCAAAAGCACGATTGAGCAATATGTAGATGTAATCGCAATCGATGCCGACTCGCTTTATCCGACGCTTGCGGTCAATCTCAACATTTACGGGCAAACCTATGCTGACGTTTTGCATGAACGCATAGCACTCAAGAAAGCATTGCCCGAAAACCGCTCAGAATGGACTTCCGAAGACGAAAAAAACAGTCTGCTGGTGAAAGACCTCAAAGGAATTTTGAACCCGCCTACGGGCAAGTCAAACACGTTCTCGCCTTACGCAAGGCTTCCCTTGGATAATAAAATCATTTCAATGCGATGCATAGGCAATATGCTGATTTATGAACTGGCACAGAAAATAATCGACTGCGGAACGAAACTTCTTTTCGTCAACACGGACGGAATCAAAGTCAAACTGGTCAATGCGACGGAAGAAGACGTCAGAAAAGCGGTTGATGAATTTTCTCAAAAATACGCATTGAGCTTCAAAATCGAAAAGCTTTCCCGACTGATTGTCAAAGACTGCAACAACACGGTCGAATGGACGGACGGAAAAATTTCCAAAGTCACTGGCAAGCTCGGAAAAGGGTACAAAGGAAAGATTCCGCTTGATGCCAAAATCGACCATCCGACGATAATTGACCAGGCGATAACGCAATGGTTTTCAAAATATCCCGATTGGCAGAAGCGACCATCGGGGGATGCACGCAAATTTTTTGTCGATTACATGACCGACAAGGCGGAAAGAAAGAACAAGAAAGACTGGAGCCTGTTTCTCTCGAATACCGACAAGCAAACATATACGATTGACGGCAAGCCTATAAAGAATGCCGTTGCCTGTATCATGAGCAAGGAAGGTTCCGAAGCAAAGTGCTTGTCGAATTTTAAGGAACGCAAAATTACGGGATGGACTTCAAACACAGTGCAGATAGTCGAAAACGACGAATCGCTGAACATCGACGTCAACGCATACGTCGAATGGTGCATGAACACGTACAGGCAATGGCACGTTTCCAATAAGCAACAGATGAGCATTTTTGAAGGAAAACCGACTCCCAAACCCGAAGAACATCAAAAAATAAATGAAAACAGTCTGCTTTTCAAACTTATACAAGAAACTAAATAATCTTGCAATAAGCAATAAAAAGCGTTAGAATATTATGCGAACATAAGTTTTGCGAAAGGAAGATGTTTTATGAACGATATGTTAAAAACGATAGAAGCCGAAGATTTTGAAAAGCCAGAATGGCTTTTCGGAACGGTCATTTTGGAAAACAGAGAAGTAGCCGAAAAAGCTTGCCGAGGACTTGCAATCTACAGTGCGATTGAAGATGAAGAACCTTTTTTTGAAGGGGACAACTCACCGTACGAAACGGCAATTTCCTTTGAAGAAAGTCTTGCAATTTCAGCATGGACTGACAAGCGTTTCAAAACTTCTTCCGATGTAATGAACGAAGTGTGTGAATGCTTTGCCAAATCGGGTTTTGAAATCGACGGAAACACAAGAAAGCAAATCAAACTTGCCGTTGATTCAACACGATTCCTCATTAAGAATTTCAATGAGCGTCTGAATATTCTTAAAAGAACGGGATATTGCGCAAAACTTCCCGAAATGATTGAGGCGGTCTGATATGCGAAAATTCAGAAAATATGACATCGTGCGTCATTTCAAATATGAAATGCTCTCAGAAAGCGACAAGCAAAGCGGACTGTACATGTATCAGATATTAGAACCGATTGCCATACATACGGAAACGAACGAAATTCTGATTATTTACAAATCGTTGCATAACGGTCAGATTTTCGCTCGCCCCTTGAAAATGTTCGCATCGCCTGTTGACAAGTCGAAATATCCCGACATCATGCAAGAATACCGTTTTGAACTCGTAAAGCATTGCGACAAGGAAACAAAGTAAAAAAACAGACCGCTATTTTTAACGGTCTGTTTTTTAATTATATTTCTTAATCTTCTACAACAAGCACGTTCGGATTGTCCCAAGTGCGACGCTTTGCCCATTCAGAATCATCATTGATTGCGGGTACGGGAACGTCTTCGGTAATATACGTATTGGCATCTACAAGAGCCTGTTTGAAAATGTCAAAGCCTTTATCCATTGCCTTATCAGAAATTTTCCAAACGTCAATTCGAGGAGTCTTTTCCTTCGTGAGAACGATGTATGAATATTCAACGTTGTAACCCTCATAACCGTTTTGATTAAGAAGATTGCGATATACGCCCGCTTGAACTGGATAAAGCTTTGTGACGTCCCAAATTACCTGTCCTTTTGTTTTGTCACCGTTGTAAGTGACATACCAGTCGATACCGCTTGAAGGATATGTTCGGCTTGTCTTGAAGTCGATGCAATGAACTTTTTTGAGCTTTTTGTCAACAATCATCACGTCAAGCTTTCCTTTATACGGAACTCCTTGATAAACCGACTGAAACGCTTTTTCAACGAAAAGCTCCTTGTTCGGCTCGTGAATGTATTTGACGAGATTCTGAAAGGCTTTCGACTTCAAATAAGCATTTGCCACAATGTCGGCTTCATTGTACTTTGCGTACATTGTACCGTCTTTTTTAAACATTGACGGATGTTCTTCCTTAAATTCGTTCAAATGCTCATCAGTTTCTTCCAAAGCATCTTGAATGGCACTATGTACATAATTGCCATAAATGAGAGCTTGCGTGCTTGATTCAGAGAACCAAGGAAAAACTCCGTTCCAATCGTCCAAAGCTCGCAACGGATTTTGGAGAAACTTCTTCACGCTTGATACTGAAAGCATCTTGACGTCATAATATTCATTTTGCAATTCCTTTTCTTCTACCATTTCCATAGGTAATTTCCTTCTTTCGTTTTAACAATTTACAAATATCATTATATAATAAATGCCTATTTTTGTCAAGTAACCTTTTTTGCTTTCAAAATCAGCTATTTTTTGCATTTTATATATATTAAGAAGCTTTAAACGTATTTCAATCGATATAATAAAAGAAATCTTTATAACTTGCAAAGTTACGAAATTCTTGCCAAAACTGCTTTATAATGATATATTATATTTATAGAAAGGAGCTTCGCTTATGGATAAAAAAACAAAAAATAAGCAGAAAAAACAAGCAAAAAAAGCGCGCAAAGCCAAAGAGCGCGCAAGGCACAGACAAAATGCGGTCGCTTGCAACATGCTGAAATATGACGATTTCATGCAATTAGTGAAGCGAAACATGGAAAAGTCGAACTGGGGCGAAAAACAACACGTTTTTCCTAACGACGTGTCGCCAGCCACGCTTAACAAACTCCGCAAACTGCAAGCTGAATATCTCACCGAAAGCAAACTGTCGAACCCGTCCAGTCGCATGATGCTTCAAGAATACGAAAACGAATCTCTACATGTTTGCGGACTCGTTTCCGACATCGTGATTGACAAGAATCAAGACGAGCTTACGCGCCTTTTGATTGAATATCCGACCATCACGGCTGTCGCAAGCAGTTTTTCCCGTCCACAAGAAACTAACAAACGCATTGATTCTCATATTTGGATTTATCTGCGCGATTTCACTCCACCGAAACACGATTTGAAAATCTCAATCGGGGACAACATTTCGTTTTTTGCTCATGTGTCATGCTATCGCGGAAAAGGAGACTATTCGGTAAGAGGGTACAAGTACGGGCTTACGGACATTTCAGTCATAAACAGTGGAATCTATACGTTCCCGAAGCACGAACCGCACTCGCCATACAATGTCACAATCAGAAGCGACTACCCAAGAGGAGACGACTGGGTGGTCAGCATCAAAAAATGCAAAGACGGTTGGGAAATTTCATCTCAGCCGAGTCAATATGCAAGCTACAAGGAGAGACTAGCAGTTGAACAAAACAATTGAAAAAATGCAGTATTATTTCAACATGAAATTTTCGGACGAACAGATTAAGATTCTTGAATGCGGATTCGACAAGCCAACGCTCATCAACGCCTGTGCGGGAGCGGGCAAAACGACCATGCTTGAGCTTTCAATCATATACAACGTTCTTGAAGGAAAAATTTTGCCGAAGCACGTTTTGGGAATTACTTTTTCACGAAATTCGGCTGAGGACATGGAAAAAAAGTATCAGAAATTCGTCAACATGTTGCCCGACGAACTGATTCAAGACTGGGGCGAACCCGATTTCAGCACTTTTCACGCTCTTTTTTGGAAACTCGTCAGACGGCTTCCCGATGGAAGGTCTTTTGAAGTAATTCCAGACTATACGAAATATTCTCAAAAATTCGACCTCCCGAACAAAAGCGAGGAGCTTACCGCAAGCGAACAGTTAAAAGAACTTTTCGACAAGCGTTCGCAACTCATCAACAGTTGTTACAGTTTTAACGGACTCAACATCAATCGAAACAATCAAATTGTTCGATATCTTGAGCAAACTCAAGGTGAAGCCGACTTGCTGACCATCATTAATTATCTTACGCATTCGGCTCGCGACAAAAAATGGTTCGAAAACTATCAGTATGCCATGAACGTGTATAACCAGGAAAAAATCAACGATTTAAAGGTCGACTTCGACGATTTGGGACTGATTGTGCTGAAAAGCATTAAAGACAACGAACAGATTATCAGCTTGGCATTGCGAAAATATCAACTCGTATTCATCGACGAATTTCAAGACATCAACGAGCTTCAATGGCTCAACATCAAATCGCTTTTCGACCTCAACCGCATTGTGGCGGTAGGGGATGACGACCAGGCAATCTATACGTTCAGAGGAAGCTCTCCAAAATTTATTCTCAATTTTGAGAAAGCCGTTCCGAATGCTCAGAAATTCAATCTTTCAACGAATTATCGCACTGGCGACGCTATTTTGAACGTCGTTTCGGACAGCATCGCATTGAACCGCCGACGCTTGGGAAAAAAGCTTCGTGCATTCAACCATGGCGGAAACGTGGTGACGTTCACTAAAAACGTGGACGAAATGCTTTCTGCATTTTTGGAAAAAGCTAAAACAAATTCGGACGAAACTTTTGCGATTCTGGTACGCTATAATCTCGACAGAACAATCGTTGCCGACAGACTCGCCGACCACGGAATCGACGTAAAATTGAGGAACAAATGGCAGATACTGCAAGAAGACAAAATTTTCGACATCTATTATCAGCTCATGCGGGCGTTTTATCATGATGATTTTGACTTGTTCTTGAACTATTCCAATCGCATCGGATTCAAAAAATACATGAACTACGTAAAACAAATCAGAAGCAGGGGCAACGTTCATTCAATTTCTGATTTCGTTGCTCAGGCATTTGTTTTCGACCCCGTGTTCGGCAGAATGACCGTCGGTAGCAAGTATGACCTGCATGTGAAAAAAACGCTTGAATGCGCGCGCAAAGTCAAGGACGGCAAAGCACCACTGACGTGTCTGTATGCAGAAGTGAGCGAATTGACGAATCAGTATTTTAAAGTCATGATTGAAACCTATCACCATTTCTCAAACGAAAAAAGAGATGCCATTTGTGCTTATCTTCAATATCAAATTGATAAATACGATAATTTTGAAGATTTCGAACAGGCACAGGATGACAAGTACTACAAAATGCTTGACGCACTCGACGGTGAAGAAAATGCGCAGAACATCGCACTGGAAACGTTGCACGGTTCAAAAGGGCTTGAATGGGACAACGTATGTCTTTACGGATTGACGGATGCCGACGTCAACCGTCAGCTTCTCGAATTGGCTGAAAAAATACCCGCAAACTTGCGATATGCGGATTTCATCGACAAGCTCGCCGATGAAGACCTGATGGCGGAACTTACTGAAACAAAAAGCGACGCAAGCCTTGACGCAATCAATATTTTTCAAAACGCATGCGAAAAGCAATGCGATTGTCCCGTTGCCTTGCTCGGCAAAGTATCTCAAGACGTCATCGACGCACTGAAACGGGAAGAAGAACCGCTTTCGTCGGCAGGCAAGCTTTTGTATCAAAGCCTCATCGGAATCTCTCGTTTCATTGAAGACGAAAGACGATTGCTTTACGTGGGAGTTACGCGCGCAAAAAAATTTCTCTGTATTGATATGACGGGCAATTATTCACCTTTGCTCGACGAATTAAAAAATATTTCTTGAAAGGTACTTGTGTTTCTAAACGTAAGTGTTATAATAAAAATATGCCTAGTGGAGCTGAGGCTGTGAGATAGTCACAATAAAGAACTCCTCACTTAATAGTTTCATACCTTAAAAGTATGAGTCGTGCTATATGTGCATATACACAAAGTGAGCAGTTTTTTGAACTGCTCACTTTTTTAGTTTCGTGGCAAATTTTTTCAAAAGGAATGATTGAAAATGCCAATCTATAGAGGTTTCATTTCAGAAAAGAAGTCAAGGGAACACACAACGGGTCAGATTCGTGAAACACTCGGAGTAACCGATGACACGACGCTTGCACATGCCTTCGGCTTGAAAGGCACTTGCGGAACATACTCCAACGGCAAGTACAAAATGATTGAGCTTTTGACAGACAGGGACAGTGGCACGGTCGGAGTCGACATGGAAGACTTGACTCGAATCGACGACCTTGAATTCATCAAGAAATACTACCGATACGTCATCGACCCGCCTGCGCTTGCACGCTACATGACCACAACGCACAGAGCCGAAATTGCTTCCAAAACTACGGACATCAGCAAGACACTGAAAATCGAAAACATGAACGACAATCAACTGGGCGTCATTTGTGATTATTTCTTCGGTCAGATTTCAAAAGAAGAAGCGAAAAACTATCTTGAAGAATACACCAATGAGGAACAGGCTTTTGCGGACATCATCGGCAGAAACATTTTCCATAAGGGCAAAGCAGCAAACTTTACGGTTCACGGCATCGAATATCAAGGCTACTGGTACGTTTCTCACTATGAATTCGGGAAAAATGCCATCAAGCTTACCTTTGACGCTCCGACAAACACGATTGACGGTCGAAAAGACTCGAACGGTTCCAGAAAGACCAATCCGCTCGTAATGCAATTCGTCTACTTCAAAAATTTCGTTCAAAAAGAAATGCCATCAAAACTGACTCTTGAATACGTGCATAAATTCAACGTTGCGAAATTCACGGCAATCAATGCCAATCGTGTACTCGAACCGCTCAAGAACAAAATCGACGATGACCTGAGAGAAATCTACAGAGAAATCAGAACTCTTCTCGAAGGAATTTCTCCCGAAGACGTCGGAGTTGATGAACTTGCAGATTTTCTTCCGTCAACGGTCTGGGCTAGGGCGCTCGATGATTTGGAATTGGCAAAATCAGAATTCGTCATGCGTCGAACAGAAGTCAAGGAAGAAACGTTGCGCGAATACGCTGATGGAAACATGAATCCTCAAACATTCATGGTCGCAAACAAGGAATACTTCTTGAAACAATTCAAGAACATTCTGACAAAGCGTTTCGAATCAAACGAAGCTTCACAAGATGCATATGCGGAACGTGCCTATGACGAAACAAGAGACGACATGCCAACCGTTTCAAGAAATGCATATATGGCTCGTGCGGTTGCCATTGCGGGCAAAGCCATGGATGACTATGCAAGCGAATTTGACCAGGAAACAGACGTTCAGAAGCTTTATGAAGCATATCGCTCAAAGAACCATGACCATGACCGTCGCATTTTGGATGCCATCGAAGAAGCAATGCTGAAAGAAGTTTCAAACATCAAAGCCGACGAAAATGCGGAACTCAAACCGCTTGTAAGAGATGCGCTTCATGACCGCATTACGGAAACGGCGGAAGCCGAATGGGACAAATGGCTCGTTGACCACGAATATGCAAAAGAATTAAGACTTGACGAAAAATTCGTTGAAGAAACATTCGATAATTACTTTGCCGACTTCTACTCACGCGTTCGCGGAACAACTTCTCGCAACTATGAGGACAAAATCGACGTTTACGTTCGCTCAACGGTTGCCAAGAAGCCGACGGAATACTTTGCCAAGAACACTCCAGAACCTCAAGACAACGCAACAGTGCCTTTGGAAACATTCAAATCCGTGCTTAAGGAACGTTTTGTTGCTCTTTTTGAAGAATTTTTCTTCGGACAAGGAGTTGCTCCAGAAGATTTGCTGACATTCGGTATTAACGTTGAAGCTATGGCTGAAGAAAAGCTCGAAAAAGATGGCGTCGAACAATACTATCAGCATTTCCTCAGCGAATATGACGGTGAAGATTTGACGGGTTTCCTTGACGATTGCATTGCAATCATCGACTACGTTCCACATTTAATGGACGTGTTCAATCAGAAATTCAACGAAGGCGTTGAACTGGTAGCGGACAAAATGAGTGAAGATGCCAAATTGCGAACTCACGTTGGAGAATGGCGAAACCTTGCACCAACAGATATTCCAAATGCATTAAAAGCCATTGTAGGCAAGCTCTCCGTTGAAGAATTTCTTGAAATGCACGGAATCGAAATCTAAAAAAACAAAAATCGTTTTGCTTAAAACTCTTGTCGAATCAACGACAAGAGTTTTTTTGTGTAAAAAAACGTAAAAAGCGTCAAAAACGTGATATAATAAACCTTAAAAGGACGGTGATTTTTCTTGGCAGAAATCACGCTTGCTTTCGCAACTGAAAAATTTAACAAAGTTTTGGAAAACGTCAACAAGCTTGGAAATCCCGTCAGAGAAGTCGTGTCATTGCCTTTGGAATCCGATAAGAACATTCAGCTTGCACTGGAACAGGTGCCTGAACACACTGCTTTATGGCAACACACTCCGTTATGGCATACGGCTTTGATTTATATCCCGAAGAAAACGGGGAGAGCATACGGTCGCGACGTGTTGGATTTGATTGCCACAGGCATTGATTCGGAAGAAAAATTTGTTTCGGCTTGGAATGAATTCAACGAAGGGAAAAGCAAAGGACTTTTTCCGAAAACCAATCTTTCGATAACTGCCAATTCAAGAAAAAGGCAACAGTCGTACATCGTTGCAGACCTTTCAGCGGGACCGAAGCCAGATTCGAAGCTTCCACATTTGGGAACCGATGCCGTTGACCGAACTCATCTCATTTCGGCACAGACAACGGGCATTGAAAACAATGCGGGACTTCTGATTGATTACGACGGATGGCTTAATCGAACTCCCATGAATACTTTTGAGGACAAATGCCTTGACCTGTCATATATGCAGGACATCATTTGGCGGGCTTTCATTTATCAGAGCGAAGAAGGACTCGTTTGGGAATATCACATTTACGACTCGAATTTCCAAGAGATACGCAATGCGCAATGGGTTGATGACCGATGGCATTATTTTTGGAAATACGACGACTATCAAGGTCACATTTGTTGACACTTTTATCGTTGAATAATATAATATAATTATGGAAGGACGGTGTTCATCATCAAATTACGATTAAAAGAACTAAGACTCAAGCATTTGTATGCAATCAAAGACGTCGCCGAATTGCTGGGATGCACGCCATCGCTCGTGAGCCGATACGAAAACGGCTCGCGAATGCCCAGAGCCGACTACCTCGCAAAACTTGCCGACTTTTACGATGTCTCAGTAGATTATCTTTTGGGGATTACCGAAGACAAAACACGTCATTAATAAAAAATCAAAAATCGTTTCTTGACTTGACAAAGAAACGAGTGATAAAAAATGAATCTAAGCACAGCGGTTCAATCAATCGTATCAAAATACGGATACGAAATTTTCGACAATCTTCAACTGATAAAAGACAAAGAATTGGCGGAAGCAGTTAAAACAGTACGTCTTGCGCGCAGGTCGGATGACGAAATAGACAAGGAACTTCGCGAGCTTGTAAGAACGTGCCGTTCCGTTGATGAAATAAGTCAAAAAATCAGCCTTTCCAAGCGAACGACTTTGAAACATCTGAATTTTCACGTGTGGGGCAGAGCGTTTATCGAAAAAGCTTTTCCGAAAAAGCAAATCAAGCCTCACGAACTCTACCGCATGACTCAGACGGAGCGGATGCCGTTGTTAGAACTGTTACTGGAAACAAGATGTTCAATGCCGAACCTCAAACGTCAACTGATTAAATATGACTGGGGCAGAAGCTATCTGGCAAGCCACTGCGGAACATTTGTGGACAAGAGGAGGAGAAGAAATGGAAAAGCAGACATGGCAAACAATTGATGAATACAACGGGCTTTATGAATTTTCAAACAACGGTCGGATAAGAAGCATCAGACATCTTGTCAATGACGTGCCAAGGGGCGGAAAAGAGCTGAAAGTATCCAAAATCAAAAAGACGGGATTATATTGTATCAGACTCAAAGGACTTGATGAGAAATTTCATTTTGAAATCGTTCCTCGACTGATTGCAAAGGCATTCGTTAAAAACGAATATCCGAACGAGGCGAAATTCGTTGCATACATCGACGATTCTCTTTCGCTGGAAGACGGACTCAACAGTGCCGAAAACCTTGCTTGGGTATCGTTCAGAGCAAAAGCAATCAAGGACGGCAACGTTCCTATCGTGGCATACGATTCCGAAAAAGATGTCCGCAAGAATTTTTTCAATGTTGCGGACGCAAAAGAAAAGCTGAATCTTTCATCAGTCAATGACATTTGCAAATGTCTTGCTGGCAAAGAAGAAAAAGCCTGCGGATACTCATGGGCTTTTTCCGAAAAAAACAAAAAGAAAATTTACGTTTCTTCAAAACTGAAAGATATTTGACTTTCTGACAATGTGATGTTATAATGAAAATATATTTTTTAGATGTTAAGGGTGCCGTCAATTGACGATAAAATACACGCATACCCTTTGCATCGCAATTTCTTTCTTTAAACGTATGGTGCTTTAAGCATTCCTTGAATCTGAGGGATGCTTTTTTTGACAAAAAATTAATTTTCATAATATAATAAAAATATAAAATCAAGGAAGAAAAAAGCAAAGATGAAAGGAAGGTGTCGCATTATGCGAATACAACCATCCGCAACGCTATACGGGCAAAGACGGCAAAGACTTGATTGACCGTTTTGAAGAAGGACTGATTTCTGAAGAACAGACGAGAGGATTTCTGAAAGGCAACATCTTGAAGTACGTAACAAGATACGAGAGCAAAGACGGCACCAAAGATTTGTTAAAAGCACAGGCATATTTAAAACGTCTGATTGCGTTTGAAAAAGCAGAGAAAAAGAATGAGAACGAAGCATTCGAATTGAATGTAAGTGAACCGTTTCCAAAGTCGAAAAAAATTTGACTTTCTGAGGGGATAATATTATAATAGCAATATCTTCTTTGAGGCAAACGCCTTGAAAAAGTATTCCGATTTTCTTATTTTTCCTTCAAAAAAAGATGATACATTGAGCCTTTCTGGAAAACTGGAAAGGCTTTTTACTTGACAATAATTAAATTTCATGATATAATAAATATATTAAATTGAAAGAGGGAATTAAAAATGAGCTATAAACTGGAACAGTTGACTTGTGAAGACAGAGAGAAACTTGTTCAACATATCAAAGAAGATACCAAAAAGCTTAAAAATGAATATCGCACAAAAATGCAAATCTACAAAGAATCGCTGATAGGCGATAAAAAGATTTATGACGCATTGTTTGCTAATTACAGGCAAGAATACGAAAACTATCATATCAACGAAATTCAAGCCATTACTGACGAAGAGAACCGCAGAATGCACAAAGCTGACTCCAACATCTTTTTCATACTCGTAATGGCTTTTATCGTAATATTAGTTCTCATAGTAACGGGTTCGGGTTGTTGGCTTTTGGGGAAGATTAACTCTTCGTTGCAATCGATGTCGCTGGCAAACAACGTTATATCGGCTGTTAAAATAGCTTTCCTGTTCGCTTATACCGCATTTTTCTGTTGGATTGTGTTCAACCCTTTCATCAACAAAATTTATCGTTGGAAGGACAACACCGATGCATGGGAAGAATTTTATCGCAAGCGTGACGAATATGCCGAATTCCATGCGGAAGAAAAACTGATTGAATACAGGAGAAACAAAGCTAACGGAAACGAATGGTGGAATAAGCAATAATAGCAGGGTCCCGTTTCTGAGAGGAGCGGGACTTTTTCTTTGACAATAATTAAATTTCATGATATAATAAACATATAAAATCGAAAGAAGGAAATCAAAAATGAAAAAATTTGTAACAGTCAAAGGAACAGGCAGAAGAAACGGCGGATTCGATACGCGGTCTGGAAATTGGGATTTTGAAGATGGCACGGTTGTGGAACATATCCGTGTAAATAATTTTAAGAGACAACAAATCAGTCATAACGTATTTTTCAACACATACCATGTAAAGCATATTGCATTTACCTATCATGATACGACGTATTTCGATGTGACATATACATATGACAATATAGAATATCGTGATATTATGTCTATCGACGATATGCGACGACAATTAGAAAATGCAGAATTAATGAATTAAATTAAGATTTTGTTAAGAAAAAGGAGTTAAGCAATGCTTGGTAAAACACTGTATCTATTAGTCGATTATGACGATGAGACCAAACGCTACAAAAGGGTAAAACCTGATTTTGTAACCGAAGAATATACAGAAAATGGCGTAGAAATGCTATCTTTTGATTGGACATGGCATGACCAACCAAAAAGTGAAATAGGAAAGACAATTTTCTATACAAAAGAAGAAGCTGAAATTGCTTTACAAAATACTTTTGAATTGGAAGAGCCAAAAGAATAACGCTACGAACTTTATTTCGATAAACACAAAGTCCCATTCATACAAGAGCGGGGGCTTTTCCTTGACAATAATTAGTTTTCATGATATAATAAACACACAAAATCGAAAGAAGGAATTACAATGAATTATTTGAAATTAGAACAAGACCTGTTGAAGTCTGCATCAAGCAGAGACGTAAAAGGAAAATATTTTGACGGTTTTTTCTTGAAAAGAGAAGATGATGTCCTCGTCAGTTTTGACCGCACAGCGTTCTTTTCAATTCCATACGATAAACTTTACATTGACGTTGAAAAGGTTTTTGATGCTCGCGAAGTGAAAACTCTCGGAGAACTGTTAGAAAAAATCAAAAAAGATGCTGAACACGAACCGTTATCATTTACGGGCAACACCAAAGAATTCGCAATCGGCAAGCGAAAAAAGGAACACCTTCTGCAGTATAAAAATTTCCATGGCGATGATGTTTTCATCAACAAGTCATTGCTCAAATATTACGATTTTGAAAGTTTGGTATTGTACGGCAACGGCGCCCGCCATCCTATTATGATTTATGAAGACGATTTATTTGTTGGCGTTGCTTGTCCGACCGTAGTTAAATAACAAAAAGTAAGTGAAAGTCTTATCCTAAAAGGGGATAAGACTTTTTTCTTGACGATTTTCAATTTTCATGATATAATAAATACATAAAGTTGAAAGAAGGAAATAAAAAAATGGAAAGTCAAAAATTAAAGGAACTTCGAATCAAATATAAGAAGGCGTTAAAAGAAGAAGTAACGCAAGTCATTGAAAACATGGATTCGGAAGAATTTATCAAAGCATTTAACAAATATCAGAAGGCAGTCGACGAATATTACGGTTTTGCCGAATATTTCGATGCTGACTTTTTGTCAAGGTTTTTAATCAATCCGATGGACAAATTCGATTCCGTTGTGAAAGACTGGTCGCCACTTGACATCACTTATGCAATGGCAAAAGGCGCGTCATGCGATGGCACTTGTGATGTTGCCAATGCTAAATATTTCTTCATTTATGATTCTGCAATTTATACGTTTAAAACGGTCACGGTAAAAACAATGAAAGAATTCGTCAGCGGTATGGTTAATCATGTTCTTGAAGGCAACGATTTAGGGAGCAAAAAGCTGAACGCTATCATCGAACTGAACAAAGTGTGCTAATAAACACTCATAGCAAAACAAAAGTCTTATCCTAAAAGGGATAAGGCTTTTTCTTGACAATAATTAGATTTCATGATATAATAAATACATAAAGTTGAAAGAAGGAAATAAAATGAAAAGCAAAAAACTGGAAGAGTTATACAAAAAGCGTGAGGTGATTACCAAAAAACTGAAAAAAGTGTGCTACGATTGCAACCCGAAACGTCGCAAGTCGGAATTCATCACTTGCCCCAACTGCGGTAGCAGATACCCGAAAAAGTACATTTACGAACTCGACGACGGAAGATTTTCGTGGTGTTGTGTTTGCAAAAACGAACGCTCGCTTTATTCCGCAACGTCAATCAAGCGCATTGAGAACTGGCAATGCAAGCTCGAAGAAAACACAAAGCTCATCGATAAGGAAGAAGAACGTCTTAAACAATTGGCTCATCCGAACTGGTCGAAATTTGAAATCTCTCTTCACGAAGTATACAACGAAGTAGAAGATATCTTTGAAGAAGACGATTTAGGCGACTCGGTCGAAATTTACGGAGAAATTGGCGGAGATTCCGTGCATTACGTGATTATGAAAGAAGACGGAGCCGTTTACGCAAAATAAGCAAAGCCAAAAGCCTTATCCTAAAAGGGGATAAGGCTTTTTCTTGACAATAATTAGTTTTCATGATATAATAAATACATAAAGTTGAAAGAAGGAAATAAAATGGAAAGTCAAAAAATAATGGAAAGTCAAAAATTAAAGGAACTTCAAAACCAACGCGCCAAAGCATTGGAAAAGCTGAAAAAGGCATGCCGTGAATGCAGTCCGAAACGTCGCAAGTCGGAATTCGTGACTTGTCCTAAATGCGGTAGCAGATATCCTAGAAAGTACATTCGCGAATGCGGTTGCACTCTTTATCCTTGCCGTGTTTGCGAAGACAGACGCTCGCTTTATTCGGCAACGTCAATCAAGCGCATTGAGAATTTGGAAGCCCAGTTTGATGATATTGAAGCACTAGTCAACGATGAAAGAGAACGGCTAATTGCTCAAATCCGTGGCAAGTTTAACGAAATTTATGATGAATTTTATAATGGCGATACGTATGAAATTTACGGAGCGAGCGCAAAAAGCGGAGATGCGATACATTATACAATCATGATAGATACTGGAGCCGTTTACAAAAAATAAACAAAGCAAAAGTCTTATCCTAAAAGGGATAAGGCTTTTTTCTTGACAATAATTAGTTTTCATGATATAATAAATACATAAAGTTGAAAGAAGGAAATCAATATGAATAAAGAAATGAATAAAGAACAAATGTATGTCAACGTTGCTGAAGATTTAGCGGAATATTATGATCTTGATTTCAGCAATGCTGAAGCATACGTTCAAGACGGTTGCCTGTATGTTTCAATCGAAGCAGTAAACAACACAACAATCGACTTTAGAGTGAAAAAAATCAAAGCCGAAACTCCCGTACAATGTCGAAAAGAAATCATGCAAGCTATGATTGACGCAATGCGGGGTTTTGACCCCGAAGAAGAATTCGACGAAGTATGGTTACCTTATTTTTCAAACCATAGCTACATTTCGCCTTTTACATGCGTTAGAATGCTTGAAGAAGATGCGGAATTTTTCAGCGACACGGCTGACAAAAAACTAAAATGCGATAGCAAAAAAGCACAGAGTCCCGTTTAAAAGCGGGGCTTTTTTGCGCATAAAAGCATTGAAGCAATCGTCAAAATATGATAGCATTCAGTTGTAGCGGGTAGGGTCGTCATAGACCAGCAATGACAGACTGAAATGTCTGTGCTTGCTACTTCTGTTCCGTATATAGTTATATTAACGTAAAGAGTCCTCTTTTGTAAAAAGGGGGCTTTTTTTGTGTCATATGGCTATCAAAACGGCATCGTAACGACGTTTTGAACAGGGCTTAAGGGGGGTTATGCAGAATGCATGAAAACACATCATATCGCATAATATCGCATACCTATTGACAATAACTATTTTTCATGATATAATAAATGCATAAAGTTGAAAGAAGGAATCAATAATGAAATTCAGCAAAATCAATACCAAGGTCGGAGAAATGACATTCAAACAAGAAACAGGCGACTGGGAACTGGACGGACAGGCGGGCTTCAAGGTGAGCCTCGACGGCAAGCCGATTCTGATTTTGCTGGTCGACATGAACGATGCCGAAATGGGGCTTTATTCCTATTCTGCGGTTCAAATCGAAAATCCCGACGCAAACCCGTTCTTCCTTGGCGAAAGCAGAAAGGCAAGTCTTGAAAGGCTGAAAACGCTCGTTGAAACGGTGTTCAAAAAATAAGAAAAATTCAAGTCTCGTTCCGATTGAGGAACGGGGCTTTTTTTGTGCCTTGTCCTTGTCGGAAACAATCGCTCAAATTGCGTTTTTAAACGCTGAATCGGTCAAATATGCTCATTCGTGAGCCGAAAACGTGCTTTCAGCACATTAAACGGTTCAGTCGCACAGGCTATCGTTAAAAAGGGGGCGATTTTTAACGATAACAAAAACCTATTGTCAAAAAAAGCGCTTTTTTTAACGATAGCAAAATCCTATTATCAAAAAAGGGGCATTTTTTAACGATAGCAGACGGGGATGCGAGTCAGTCAACTTGACAGTTTTTAGTTTTCATGATACAATAAGTACATAAAGTTAAGGAAATCAAAGGAGATAATCGTTATGTTAGACCTTCAGAAAAATTTCGCAAAAAAAGAACTTCGCAGAATCTCAATCAACGGCAAGCCGTCGACCGTCTTTCGCAGAATCGCCAAAAACCTGGCTTCGGATTTCGATTATGACGAAAAGTATCTTGAGGAATCGGTGCTTTTGAGAGTGAAAACGATTGACTTCTTCATCAAAAAAAGAGAATTCGTTTCATGCCGAACAATCGAAATGTCCGATTTAAAAGGAGAATTTGCGAAACTTGCCGAACGAAATTATCCTTCCGCAAAGGTTTTTGAACTCGTCGACACAAAAGGCAAAAGCGCTTTTGCCTTTCTGAGCGACAAAGAACGTTGCGCAAGCCGCTTTTTTATAGATGCTCCGAACGTTTCGTTCTTTTCTTTGAAAGAAGAATATACGGTCGGAACGAAAATGATTGAAGACCTCGTTCATGAAAATTCGAAAGAAAAGCAAAGCTCCGAACCGTTTTCTAAAATTGCCGTCTATGGATTCACGGAAAAATGGATTACTCGCTTTCAGTCGACCGACGCATGGGAGAAAATCATCGAATCCTTGAAACGACTGGACGGTTTCGTTCTCCAAAACAACATGTATTACGATTATGCGCACGATTCCGACGTCGCAAGGGCTTTTGAACCAAAAAAGAATGTAAACGAAAGTACGCAAAAAGCCATGACGGAATCGTCTTTGAACGTTTTCTTCAAGGAAGTAGAATTCGACAATGACGTAGACTTGAAAAAGGTCAAGAAGTTTGAACAGGAAGCCATGCTTTTCCTTCATATGTACGGCAAAGGCGACAACAAGCCGACCTTGAGATTGCGCAAGTTAGGCAAGCATTCATCAGCAAACAGAATCGTAAAGGGACTCTATTATCCCGCAAACAACAATCTTATCATTGATTATCGCAAGGGAAGAGTCGATTCTTTCGTTCACGAATATGGACATTACTTAGACCATACCCTTTCCGACAAGGATTTGAGCCTTTCCTCCGAATTTGCCGATATTCTCACTGAATACCGTTCACGGCTCAAAACAAGCGATGACTACTACCGAATCCCAACGGAAGTATTTGCCAGAGCATATCAGTTTTGGATTTCCGAAAAAAACATCAATTCCGACATCAACGACTTTGACGCAAGCAAAGCCGAATACGAGCCTTTTATCGAAATGAAAGAAAAGGTCAATGCCTACTTCGATAAAATCGCATAACGAAAAACCGTCTTCCGAAAAAAGGAAGGCGGTTTTTTTGCGTGCTGAGAAACGCATTCTGAGGGATGGTTCGTTTTTCAAGACGGGTTGTTGACCGTTCAATGCGTCAGATTGACGCTCATCAGCACGGCAAACATGTTGTACGAAAAGTGAGCGAGCGAAGACCCGACGAACCCGCCTTTGAGGTATGCGATGCCGAAAATCATGCCGACCGCAAAATAGACCGCCCAGCCGTTGACCAAAGGCGACACGTGCATGCATGCGAAAAATGCGGACGTCGCAATCAGCATGATTGTTTTTGCGAGCTTGCTTTCTTCCGTCAGCCATGCGAAACATGAGAACGGAATCAGTCTGAAAATGCATTCCTCGAACAGAGGAGCAAGCACGGTAGCCAATGCGACGGTAGCCACCGTCAGCGAGGGATTGCTCATCTGTTTTGCGAGTTCCGCCTGGTTTGCCGACCGCAAGGCGCTCCCCGTTGCTTCAAAGATTTTCGGAATCAGAGTGCCCGTCGCGATTGCAAGCACGGCACACGCAAGCGACGTTTTCCAGAATTGAGGGTTTTCGTTCGTCAGACGCTCCCTGTTTCTTGAAAAGCGCCACGTCACGCACAGGAGGGCAAAATAGACCGTTGCGAGAATCAGAGGCGAGGATGCAGACCATGCGAACCTCTGAGCCGAAATCTGCGCCATGACGAACGTTTGGGCAATTGCATAGACAATCAGTCCCGCTCCCGTCAAAACGACCGTCAGACAAGCCGACAGGGCGATTTTTGCGCAAGTGCTTTCGCATTGTTTCTCCGTTCCGCTGATGATTTTCTTGAGCATTTTTTCGTTGCTCATATTTTTCAAAAAGTTCAGCAATTTTATCATTTCTTTCAATAATTCGATTTGCCGAACGGATGCCATGTTCCAATCTTACATCAAAGGGAGCTTTCTTTCAATTTTTCATACCGCTTTTCGGGTTGACAAAAAAAGCCTTGACAGTTCAAAAGTTGAATTTGACGGGCTTTACAAGCATTCATTCTAACTGTGTCTTAAAAAAATCAAAGATGAAATATTTTGTCTTTTTTAGATTTTCGGAATCCGTTCGCATTTTTTGCTCTTCCGAACGCTTCCATTTTTCTCCAATACGGGGCGAACATTTTTTCGTATTTTTTAAGCACATATATATAAAAGATATATGTAACACATCTGTGATATATCTTGAAAGATATATCAAACGCTTGCTCAAGCATGTCTGAAAATTGTATAATATTGCCGAAAGGGGGAATTCTCGTGAAGACAAGACTCTCAAGGTGGGGGACGAGCCTCGGAATCCGCATTCCGAAAGACGTTCTCGATACCCTCGGCTGGCGTGAGAACGATAAAATCGAAGTTGCCCGAACGGGAAAGAAGCTCACATTGGAAAATGCGGAGCAGAGCCGAATCATGACCGATTGGCAGAAAATGACGGACGGTCAGAGAAACGCACTCGAAAAATACTATGCGGAAATGCTGAAAGAAGGGGAACAGAAATGAACGAAGAAGAAAAAACAACCGAAAAAGAAATGACAGAAGCCGAAAAAGAAAGGAAATACAAGGAAAAATGCATTATTGAATTTGCGCTTACGGGACAAATCAGAAACATAACGGGCGCACTGGTCACTCACCTGTTCAATCTCGAAGCACTCAACCGCAAGGACGTATCGATGAATGCAATCATGCTCAACGGAGCGCTCACCGACACCAGAGCGGTTTCCAGACTGCTTCAAAAACTGGGATTTGCTTATGAAGACGGGGAATTCGTCGAAAAGGAAGAAGAAACCAAAGACGAGCGAACAAACGTGCTGATGAGCGAGCTGAAGGTGACACAGCTCGCGTGCCTTCAAGGATACTGGAAGAAGCTCGAAGAAAAAGAGGATGACGAAAAGCGAACTCGCAATCGAGGAAAATTCGCCAACGGATACGACACCGCTAGGAAACGCATGCAGAGGCAAAACGAGGAGAAAGCCGAAAAAGCCGAAAAAGAAACCATTTCGCAAAAGCCGACGGAAACATCGGTCAAAAGCAGAGACGAACGGGGGATGATTCGCACGGAATACCTCAAAACGCTTTCGACCGAAAAATTGACGAAAAGGCTTGAAAACGTCAGAAAAATAATCGCGAGAACGGAAGAACCAGGCACAAGATGGCTCGACGAACAGGAAAAAATCGAAGCACTGCTTGCCGAAAGGAGCGAACAATGAGGTTTATCGTTCCGTTTGCCCCCCAGTCGGCAATGCGCCCGAACTACTCGTCCGAAACGGGCAGACCGAGCCACATGTTCATGCCGAAGACGTACCGCAAATGGCGAGACGAGACGAATCTGTGGTTTGAGGACTGGCTTTTCGACACAGACTACCGACTGCTCAAGGAATGTCTGTATCTTGATGACGGGCGCAACATACGCAATCTTGACACGGGACGGTTTCAGCCCGACTTTTGCGGGTACGCTCTCAATGCCGTTTTCGTGGTCAAGACGAGGAAGGACGGCAAGCCTTTTCCGTTGAGCCGACCAGACATAGACAATTATGCAAAAGCCCTCACGGACATGATATTTGAAAGCCGTTCGTTCAAAAATGCCGAGCTTGACGACAAGCTGATACAGAGCATGAATCTTCTGAAACGATGCGCAAAGGACGGAGAAGAACCGCATATCGAGGCTGAACTGAAACAAATATGATTTTTTCGATGACGATTTCCGATTGGGAAACCGTCTTTTTTTTGACAAAAAATGCTAATGAGCATAAAAAGAAAACGTTCAAAGAAGGTCTTTTTGTACGAACAAGCGTTTCAAAGATCGAATTGGTATAGTTGGTAAAAGAATAGTTTTGTTTAATATTAAATATCATTTTATAGTGCTTTTTCCGTTGCCTGCTGAAATTTTTCGTTCATTGATAGAAAATTTTCGAGCATTGACTGAAATTTTTCGCTCACATTGATTGAAAATTTTCATGCATGAAAAAAATCAATCAATGCAAATGTCTAGTTTTTGTTAGTCATTTAAAATGCTCAGGCAAAAAAATTCAGATAAAATGACTGGGCATGTTTTAAAAAAAAAATAAAAAATTTTTTTGAGCATCTTTTTCTGATTCGATTTCAATTTGAAAACTGTTTTTAATTTTTAGGTTTCCTTTGATTTTTATTTTTTTGAACAAAATAAAATTGGTATACCTCATTTTGCTTTTTCTTTTTATTTTTTATTATTAATATAAAAATAATAATAATTATTATATATATATATATATAATATATAAACGTGTGTAGGTATGAAAAAAATAAAATTGTGTTTTTATTTTCAAGAGAAGAACCAGTCATTTTTACTGAATTAATCATCAGTGGAAGGTGAAACTGCTCAATCAGCAAAAACAACTCGTATACCCGTGAATGCAAGCCATGCAGATGGACTTTTGCCTGATGAGGTTTCCTCATGGTGGGGAGAAAGAACCTGCTTAAGCAGAAAGTCAAAACAACCCACAGTTGATTTTCACCTCTCTGACGTCCTCTCTGACGAATTTTAAACCCTTGGTCGGGATGATTTTGCCTGCGAATGGATAAAATCGCTCAGAACGCATTTCTGAGCGTTATGAGATAAAACGACAAAAACGAGCCATGCAGATGAACTTTTGCCTGATGAGGCTTCCTTGTGGCAGGTAGAACAGACCTGTTTGAACGGAAAAGAGGTAGCAATGCGTGGTATGATTGAGAAAACGAACGAAAGGGATGGTCTGATTGACGTACAGGGAAGTGGAATCGGAGCTTGAGCTGATTGACCGAATCGAAGCAGAACTCAAGCGGGCGCTGACGGTCAACGAAAGGCGCAGAAAGAACAACGGAACAATAAGAGCATGGCGACTGAACGTCGGAAGAATGCTGAATTCGGGGGAGAGGAGAAAAAGAGTCGATGCCGAAACGGAACGGAGACTCAAGGCTGAAATCGACGCATTCAACTCGTGGGTCAGAGAAGGCACCGATTTTGTCATTGAATCCGACGGAAATGCTGAAAAAACGGCGGAAAAGGCAATTTCAAGAGACGACGTTTTCAGAATGTTATGGGAAAAAGCGAAACCGATAAGAGAAATCTTAACGGAGCTTCCGAAAGGAGCCGATGAAGAAATCGAAACGGGGCTTGCCGAAACGGAAAAATCATTTGAAAGGGAGTACCGCAGACTGACGCAATGGCTGACGGAACTGAAAGCCGACGAGAACAGGGATGCGAGAGCCGAACTGGTCGAACTGCGAACGCTGACGAACGATGCTTTTTCGGGAAAGGTCGTTGCAATCAGACGAAAACGCAACGAATCGAAAATTTTTCTCATCCCCGATGAAAAAGGAATCGCAGAGCTTGCCGACCGACTTTTTGCCGAAAGAAGAGAAAGCAACGTTCTGACCGAACCGCTGAAAAAAGCATTTGAAAGCCGAAAGCCGAAAACGGAAGCGGAATTTGTTCAGACGGTGAAATTTGCGGTCGAGCGGTTTCTTGAGGGCAAAAACACGGAATACGTTTCCGCAGAGAACGGAAAGGCAAGATACGAGGGGCGAGCCGAATCGGGGCTGAACTGGCGAAGCGTAAAAAAAGCGCTTTTCTGGGAAGAAGAACCGCTGAATCCGCAAATCATCTCCGAACTGGAAAGCTATCGGCGCGGAAAGTACGAGCATACGGAAGAAAATGCGGACAGGATAAACGAGATTGCCGAAAAGCACGGAACTTTGGCAATCGACATCGAAAAAGGCAAAACGTCGGCTGACACGAAAGAACTGAAACGTCTGCTGAAAAAACTGAATTCGCTTGCTCAGACCATGAACGGCGAAGGCAACTCGTCGAGAGGAAAAAGGGCGGTGGCGATGCTGACGTCGGCAACCGAGGAAATGCTCGTCAAAGCCGACAGGAAAACCAAAGCGTTCTCCGATGCCGAAGCGGAATTTTCGCAGGCTTCCGAAGCGCTCAGAAGTTGGGTTCGCGAACGCTGGTATCAGTTCGGAGGCACGCCCGCCAATCACAAACCGTCTTTTGCGGGAGACAAGTCAACGTACGTCAAGCCCGTTTCGTCCACGAGCTGGCAAGGCGGAATGGGCAAAAGCAGAATTTGACGAAAGACGTTCGAACTATGACCTGAGGCACTGGCGAGTCATAGTTGAATGCCGATGACGCAATTCGCTCCGAACGGTTTTTGTCAATCTGTTTTTCCCTGTATCTATATATATTATATATATTATATATTTCTATATTAAGAGGAGCAAAATGGCTCAACCACGGGGTTAAGTGACGTTTTACGACTACAAATTTGTATTTAAATGCTACAAAAATGTATTTAAATGCCACAAATCTGTATCGAAAAGCCACAAATTTGTATTCACACATACTTTTCCGCCCAAATGTAGCATTTGCTTGCAAAAGCCTTGTCCCCCAACGGATTGAACAAGTGCCACAAATTTGTATCGAAAAGCTACATTTGCGAGAAAATGTAGCATTACGTCAAATTATCCTTGATTTGACAACATTTGTTTTTAAATGCTACATTTGTAGAGAAAAGTAGTGATAAAAAATCAAAAAGAGGGATGCGAAAATGGAAAAAGCAGAAAAAGACGAAATATTCGATTTGGCGACCGCACAGGACAACAAGCTCATAGACAGCGTTGCAAAAATGGATACCCCGTCGTTCAAAATTTTTGAACTGGCGGTTGCGAGTTTCAGAGCGGAAAAAGGCAGAAACGGAGAAGTGAAGCTCAACAAGGACAAAATCGTGTCTTTTTTGGGGATTGAATCGAAAAAGAACATCACGAGAGATTTGGTCAGAGCGTTCAAAATGCTTGCAAGGGATGCATATTTCGTGTGTCTTGCCGAGGAAAACGGAACGAAAGGCAGAATCATCATGCCGATTGAGGAAATATCGTGGGACTGGTCATCGGAAAGCGACGAAGTGACAATCAGGTTCAGCAGGGAAATAATTCCCATGCTTATCGACCTGAAACGCAATTTCACTCAATACAATCTGAAAAACATAGCCGAACTGGAAAGCAGATTTTCAATCGCCGTGTACAAGCTCTGTTGTCTGTATCACAACAAATATCGGGGACTGAAAGCGAACGACAAATACGACGTCGATTTGGAAGCGTACCGTGAACCCGTAATCAAGATAGCCGAATTGCGGAAGCTGACGAACACCGTCGACAAATACGCCAGCTTTTATAATTTTGAGCAGAGGGTGCTTTCCAAGGCGGTCGAAGAAATCAACGAAAAGACGAATTTGAAGGTGTCTTACAGAAAAATATACGCAAGCAGAAAGGTTGTTGCGGTCAAATTTCAAATTTCTTCCGACAGGGAGGAACGAATTTTAGTAGCCGACGAGCAGAAGCGCATCAACGCCCAGGAAAAGGCTCAAGCCGTCATGGCAAGGGAAAGCTTTGCGCTTCTTTTGGGGAGCCGACTGCTGAACCCGCTTGCCGTGACCGACTTTGAACTGGTGGCTGGTCTTGACGAAATCACGAACGCATACGACAAGTTTCTGAAGACGCGCGACAAGTCAATGCTCATCAGACATCTTGACTACGTGAGGGCGCATATGCTCAACGAGCCAAAAGACCTCAGCACGTATCTGAAAACGGCTTTCGAGAACTGGCAGAAAACGCTTGCAAAGAAACCGAGCAGAAAAGCCGAATCCGAAAACGCAACGGATTTTGATGAACTGGCACGTATTCAGAACAAAAAGGCGGTTGCCGAATCGGGATTGTCGGAAGAAGAATATGCAAAAAGAGAGCTTGAGGAAATCGAGGAACTGAAAAAAAGCATCAGAAAGCCGAAAGAAGACCGTTGAAAATCAGCCGATTTGAGAAAAATGGCAAAAAAAAGCCTGTTCTTGAGAAAGGCAAGACAGGCAGGAACGTTATACTGGAACCGAAATCAGTATAACGTTTTTTTGATGCGTTCGCAACGATTTTCACGTCATCCGTCAGTCGACAGTCAGCCTGAGTTCGGCATGGCTTTGGGGAATTTGCATGGATTTCCCGTCAGAAATCGGATGACCGTATCAGTTCGTGGTTTTTCTTGAAATCGTGTTTGTCCTGTTACCGCAAGGGATGCACCGCCTTTTGTGACCGAACCACCGTGTCGATTTTCCGAGGCTTCACGGGAACAGTCAAACGAGTCATTGATTGTTCGCCGACGTAGCCGATTGTTCCTTCTTGAAAGCAAGGGACAATACAGAAAAACCGCCTAGCCGAAACTAGACGGTGGTTAAAGTCGCTAAACCGTGCTATAATATATACAGCGTTAGTGAATATACTATATTCGACAATTAGGCTGATAGTCTAGCAGGAGCGCTTTTTGTTCTGGTGTATTGCCGTACACCACCAGCCAAGCGCATTAGAGTACACCCTCAAGGATATCACCTCTAAATTAAACTTGTGCATTGGTGGCTGTCAATGCACTTTTTTATTATATCATGAAATTCATTTCTTATCAAGAAAAGCCCCGCTCCACTAAGAAACGGGGCTTTGCCTTTTTTATTGATGCCTTGTTTTTGCTGATTTTGTTCTGACGCTCTGAAATGCGTTCTAAGCGATTTTGACGATTTGCGGGCAATTATCCCGACCAAGAGCTTAAAACTCGTCAGAGAGGACGTCAGAGGGACAAAAGTCAACCGTAGGCGTTTTGACTTTCCACCTAAGCAGTTTCGTTCTCCCCACCACAAAGAAACCTCATCAGGCAAAAGTTCATCTGCATGGTTAATCTGCATGTCTCGTTCTTTGCTGATTTCTTTCTGACGCTCTGAAATGCGTTCTGAGCGATTTTAACGATTTGTGGGCAATTATTCCGACCAAAGGTTTAAAACTCGTCAGAGAGGACGTCAGAGAGGTGAAAATCAACTATGGGTTGTTTTGACTTTCCGCTTAAGCAGGCTTGTCTCCCCACCATGAGGAAATCTCATCAGACAAAAGTTAATCTGCATGGCTAGCTTGCATGGTTCATCTGCATTGCTTACGTTCACGGGTATACGAGTTGTTTTTGCTGA
>OFMB01000081.1_pt1 | contig 71659 bp, 58 predicted proteins | sample 1541111 | NCBI WGS metagenome assembly OFMB01 (sample SAMN04209241, study PRJEB22552) | human gut metagenome | biome: gut; material: feces | host: Homo sapiens | place: USA: Oklahoma
ATGGGAGCTAACTGCCAAGTTCTACTTTTGGATCAATATGTTTTGCTCATCTCTACTATACAAGACTAACAGAGATTTTTTAAGAGATAGGGCGGGATTTTCTTAAGAATTTTTTGAGATTTGAAAATGTGGTGCGAGATGATCTATATTTGTCAGATACAGATTCTTGTGCAAGCACCAATCTGCACCTGACTCATCATATACGCAAAAAAACTCCCGGCAAGTTTTACTTTACCGGAAGTTTTCTCTTGTGAGGTAATATTTATGATTTCTACTTTTCGTCTTCTCTGTGATCTGCTTTTATATTGCGGTATCCTGCGATCAGTCCAAACCCGATCAAACCAACACCAACTATCAGAAACAGAATCGTCGCCACGATCATAACAAGCTGTTCATTACCATGACTTGTGGAAATCGCCCTGAACATCTGGTATGCCAGTGTCAGCAGATAAAACCCGGCCATTGCATAAATCGCCAGTCTTGCATTTTTCTTCCATCCATCATTCTCCGGCATCTTATTCTCGTCCATAACATTTCCCAGCCTTTTCTTTTTATTTTCTTACCAGATATTTTCTCATATCAATTGCACATGCGATCAGAATAATCAGACCTTTGATCACATACTGCATATTCTGACTTACTGCCAGGAACTGCAGTGCAACGAAGATGATTCTCAGAATGAACACCCCTAAAACAACGCCGCTGATCTTACCGGTACCACCTACAAAAGATACACCACCGATTACACAGGCAGCAATCGCATCACACTCGTAGTTCAGACCTGTATTTGCCTGGTTGGAACCGATACGTGCAGATTCAATAAATCCAGTGATACCATACATGCATCCTGCAAGTGTATGTACCAGAATGGTTGTTCTCATAACATTTACACCAGATACATTGGCAGCTTCCGGGTTGGAACCAACTGCGAACATATTCTTTCCAAATGTTGTCTTATTCCACATGAACCACATGAATACAACTACGACACAAGCGTACCATACATAGTTCGGTATCGGAACGCCACGGATCTTTAAGAAACTTCCTGTTACAAAATTCTTAAAGGATTTGTCCAGTCCGGAAAGTGGCTGTCCGTTGTTACCGTTCAGCATAATGTACATCAGAAGAATTCCGTATACAATCAGCTGTGTTGCCAGTGTTACAATGAATGGATGTAAGTGGAATTTCGCTACGAAGAATCCATTTACCCATCCAACAATACCTCCGACTACGATTACGATCAGAATAACCAGTGGTATCGGAAGAACCGGAAGATCTGGGAAAATTTTGGTTGCATAAGTTACTGACTGCAAAAGTGATGCAGAAATACACGCTGTAAGACCTACAACACGTCCGGCTGAAAGGTCTGTACCGGTAAGTACGATCGTTCCTGCAATACCACACGCGATCGGAATGTTCGCTGCAGACAGCGAGATAATGTTAACAATAGATGCCACGCTCAGGAATCTGCTGTTCTGTGTGTAAGTGTAAATAACTGCGATAATGATCAGAAGATAAATCGCATTATTGATAAGTCCTTCTTTCCACGCTTTTACCTTGTCTGCGGAATCCAGTGCTTTGTATTCTGCATAGCGTGATTTTATATTTGCAAATGCTTTCATCTGGGAAGCCTCCTTCTTTTTGTTTGAAAATTACACATACTTTGCTGCGTAAGTCATGATCAGTTCCTGTGTCGCCTCTTCTGCGTCAATCTCTCCGGCAAGTCTTCCACCGGACATAACCATGATACGGTCACAGATTCCGAGAAGCTCCGGCATTTCTGAAGAAACTACGATAACTACTTTGCCGCGGTTCGCAAGATCGATGATGAGCTGATAGATCTCATACTTTGCACCGACATCGATTCCTCTTGTCGGCTCATCCAGAAGCAGTACTTCCGGATCGGTAAGAAGCCATCTTCCAAGGATAACCTTCTGCTGGTTTCCACCGGAAAGTGCACGGATCTTTGTCTCCTGCGACGGTGTCTTTGTCCGCAGCGCATCAATATATTTCTGCGTATCTTCTTTCATGGATTTTTCACTCAGATAAAATCCTTTTTTGTGTCTCTTTAAGCTAGAGATAACGGTATTTTCACGAATGTTCAGGATGCCGAAGATACCGGTTGCTCTTCTCTCTTCTGTCAGAAGTGCAAATCCGTTCTTGATCGAATCCTGTGCATTCTTATTGCTGACTTGTTTTCCGTCAAGTTTTATCGTTCCTGATTTCCTGGTTGCAATTCCAAAAATTGTCTCCAGAGTTTCTGTACGCCCACTTCCGTCAAGTCCGGCAATTCCAAGAATTTCTCCTTTTCTTGCTTTGAAGGAAACATCATTCAGGATCGAATACATTCCGGAAAGGTGTTCCACTTCAAGCGCTACATCGCCCGGTTTATTTGTCTTTGGCGGGAACTGATTGGTAAGCTCACGTCCAACCATCAGGCGGATGATATCATCCATCTCCAGATCATCTGCTTTCTCTGTTGCTACCCAGGTTCCGTCACGCATGATCGTGATTTCATCTGAAATCCGTTTGATCTCTGCCATTTTATGTGAAATGTAAATGATTCCGCATCCTCTCTTTTTCAGCATCTCAATGATATCAAACAGATGCTCTACTTCCTGCTCTGTAAGGGAAGAAGTCGGCTCATCAAATACGATGACTTTTGCATTCACAGATACTGCTTTTGCAATCTCTACCATCTGTCTCTGTGATACCGGCATCGTACTCATGATCCTTTTCGGATCTACATCAATTTTCAATTCTTCAAATACTTTTTTTGTGTCGTCATAGATTTTTTTCTCATTTACCATGACGCCGCCCACTTTCGGGTAACGTCCGAGCCAGAGATTATCCATGACGTTTCTTTTGAGCGCCTGGTTCAGTTCCTGGTGAACCATTGCAACTCCATTTTCAAGAGCTTCTTTCGAATTCTTGAAATTAATCTCTTTTCCCTCCAGCTCAATCTTGCCACTGTCTTTGTCATAAATTCCGAAAAGGCATTTCATCAGTGTTGACTTTCCGGCTCCATTTTCACCCATCAGTGCATGGACAGTGCCTGCTTTAACTGTCAGGGACACATGATCTAATGCTTTTACGCCCGGAAATTCTTTACAGATATCCGTCATCTGCAGTAAAACATCCTGTTTCATAGCTGTCCTCCTGTCTCTCATCTTCTAATCTCGCATACCTTTCGAACCTGCCGCTATGCAGTTCCATCCGGCTGCGTCACAACTTTAGAAAAGGTGGCTGGCCAACCACCTGGCCGCCACCTTTATTTTTTACATTTTTATTTTCCTGAGTATTCCTGGTAAGGAATGAAGATCTTGTTGCTTACTTTTTCGGAAATATTGTAAGAATCTGTTCCATCCATCAGATCTTTTCCACCTGCTGCATTCTTAGCAAGGTCTGCGATACAAGCTGCCATACCATCTGCATCCTGTTTAACAGTTGCTGTCATCTTGCCATCAGCGATCAGCTGTTTTGCTGCGTCTGTAGCATCAACACCAAATACCGGGATCATCTTGCAGTCTTTGCCTGTTCCAAGGTTGTATCCCTTATCATTCAGAGCTGAGACTGCACCCTCTGCCATACCGTCATTGTTGCAGATAACAAGTTCGATCATGTTATTGCTTCCTTCGTTGTACTGGGAAAGGTTGGTTGTCATATAGTTGTTAGCTGCTGTTGCACTCCAGTTACCATCCTGGTCAACCTGATATTTGTCACTGTTAGAAGCGTCAAAGTATTCCAGTGCCGGTTTGCCGGCGTCTGTGATGATCTTATCTGCATCTTCTACAGCAAACTGTGTACGATAAATAGCTTCTGCATTTCCGAGCTGTCCCATGAACATTGCGTAAGAGATCTTTCCATCTCCGTTGAGATCCATTTCATCAAAATGTTCTACTACATAGTTACCGATCATTTCGCCCTGCATATGTCCTGCTTCCGGAGCGTCTGTTCCTACAAATGCACACTTGTCATAGCTTCCAAGTACATCGCCTTCTGTCTTGTCATCTTCGATCGCACGGTTGAAGAAAATAACCGGGATTCCTGCTGCTTCTGCTTTTTCAACGATCTGTGAAGAAGCATCTACAGAACCGGATGTAACGATGTTGACGATCAGTGCTGTAGCACCTGTCTGGATCGCTGTATCAATCTGTTCGTTCTGTGTTGTCTGGTTACTGTTTCCATCATAGTCCTGATATTCAACGCCCATCTCGTCAAGTTTTGCATCGAGTGCTGTACGGACAGATGCGATATAAGTATCAGAATAGGTATAGTAGAATACTGCGATATTAGCGTCTGATGATTTCTTATCACTGCTTCCACCATCACTGTCACTCTTACCGGAGCCCCCGCATCCTGCAAGCATTCCAAGTGCCATCACACCTGCGAGCATCGCTGCTACAATTCTTCTTTTCATAATTTCGTTCCTCCTTGTATAACGTTTACTTGATGATACGAGTATAACAAGAAGGGAATAAAACACCCATGTGAAAAACTACGAGGAGTTTGTGAATTTCAACGTTTATATAAATTTTTACTTAATTTCGTCCATAAATGTTTCAAATGCCCAATTCTTTAAAAAGCTGTAGTCCAAATATTTTTCAGACTACAGCTTCTATACTTCCGAGCAGCTACAAACATTCCACCCGTTACTTTTCTTCAAATGAAAACAGCGCCTTCTGGCTCTTATCATCATACATATTTTCTCTTGTCACCAGAATACTGCTGGTTGCTGTCTCTTTCTTTTCCGGCTTCTGACCATTCAGTAGTGTATTGATCTGCTCAATCCCCAGGTATCCCATCGCATATGGGTTCTGGACGATCAGCGCATCTACATTTCCTTTTTCCAGCATTCCAATGGATTTTACGTTACTGTCAAACGCAACAACCTGCGTCCGCTCTCCGGCGCCAAGTGCTTCTACCGCATCCCCGACTCCAAGTGTTGTCCATTCATTAAATGTCACGATCACATTGATCTGCGGATTGTCAAGCAACATCCTCTCGGTGCCCTCTCTTGCGTCGGTGATCGTAGACTTCACATTGATGGACGCCGTAATATTTGCCCGGTCATCATTAAGAACCGTATCCCGGAATCCCTTTTCACGAAGCTGCCCGTTCTCCGTACTCTTATCAAAATTTACGATTCCGATATTTAGATTTTCCGCCGGATTACCAAGCACTTCTTCTCCTGCCATACATCCGGCTTCATAATTGTCTGTACCAATATAGCATTCCACAGCCTCACTGTTTACCGGACTGTCCACAACCACAATTCTGATTCCTGCCTTTGCCGCACGGTCGATTGCTTCCGCATTCTTTTCAAAATCAATGGCAGAGAACAGAAGTGCATCTACCTGTTCCCGGATTGCCCGGTCTATCATTTCATTCTGCGCCTCATAATCTTCCTCACCGTCTCCATCCGGTCCTTCGCACACCAGATCCAGATTATATTCCGCACTTGCCGCACCGGCTCCCGCATATGCAGACTGCCAGAAAGAAGAATCCATGGATTTTGTCAGAAACACTACTTTTTTCTTCTCGATGACGCTATTTGTACTGCCTTCTTTTCCTTCCCCAAGTCCGTCACCCGTCAGGACAAAAAACAGAATTGCAAGTAGGATCACACCTGCATCAATTGCAATAAATGGTTTTCTTCTACTTTTTCTCATATTCTTCCTCCCTGACCTTCGGCATACGGATCGTCACACAGGTTCCTTCATCCAGCTCACTTGTGATATTCAGTCCATAATTGCTTCCAAAATAAATCTTGATCCGGTCATTTACATTCTTGATTCCGATTCCGGTACGGTCTCCCGGCTCTTTGCGCAGAATCTCCCGGCACTGTTCTTCTGTCATACCGATTCCGTTATCCTCCACCTGGAAAATAATATCTTCTCCGTCCTCAAAAATACGAATCCAGATCTCACCCTCATCGATCATCTGCTTTACACCATGATAAATTGCATTCTCGATAATTGGCTGCAAAGTAATTTTGTTACAAAGATACGAAAGACACGACTCTTCCACCTCAAATGAATAGGTAAATTTGTTCTTATACCGATAATTTTCAATCTTCAGATAACTCTTTGCATGTTCCACTTCTTTTTCGATCGGAATCAGCTCATGCCCTTTACTGATACTGATACGGAACAGCCTTGCAAGTGCCGTAACCATCTCTTCTGCATCTTCATTTTTCCCGTCTTCACACATCCATGCAATCGCATCCAGTGTATTATACAGGAAATGTGGATTGATCTGCGCCTGAAGCGCTTTCAGCTCTGTTTTCCGCAGTGTGATTTCTTCCTGTCTGACCTGCTCCATCAGCTTCTGGATCTTCACAACCATGTGTTCAAACGAGTTGGATAAAGTCGTGATCTCTGTAGTTCCCGCCATCGGCTCAAATACAAAATTTTCAGCATTTTTTTCAAACCGGTGCATGTCATCAGCAAGCTGCCTTACCGGTGCTGAGAACAGTTCTGAAAATGCCCATCCGAGAAGAAAGACTGCTCCCATAACCAGACACAGGACGATCAGAAGTCTGGATACCGCACTGCTTACCTTCTCCGTAATCATTTCATCTACATAGCAGACACCTACAATTTTCCAGTCACAGTTCTCCAGATTTTTCACAGTATAGATCGCCTGTTCCTGAATATGTGTCCCTTCTTTTAAATCCATTCCCTTCTCTTCTTTTAACCCGGAATAAATGAGCTGCTGCTGTGGATGATAGATCAGATTGCCTTTTTTGTCCGCAATATAGGCATAGCCGTGCTGCCCGATCCCTACATCATCAACATAATTGGCAATGTCAGAAAAACGGATGTCAATATTTACCTGTATACTGGTTCCGTCTTCTTTCTGAATCTTCTGGTAAACGGTTACAACCCATGGATAATATCCCTCAAACAAAGATTCCACATATGGTTTGGTTATACGCAGCCTGCCATCGTCATCTTCCATTTCGATACTCTGAACAATGCGATAATTCTCTTTCAGCTTCTGCCCCCTGTTCCAGTAACGCAGAAGCTCCCCATCTTCACCACAGATTGTTACCGCTACTACATCGGAACGGATATTTACCAGATTCTGGATATATTCCTCAGAATGATTATTCTCATGACGCATTCTCGCCACGATCCCTTCCAGTATGATCCGCATATCCTGTGTATAATTCTCAACCGTATTCTGTACCTGTTCACAGCTCTGGGAACTGCTTGTCACTGCACTTTGCTCCATTGCATTCCGGTAAATCTGAACAAAAATAAGCGTTGCAGCCACTACCGAAATCAGGACGATTCCCATTACCATTGCAATAAACACACCGGAAATAGATATATTCCATCCCTTGTGCTGATCTGCTTCTTTTTTACGCCTGTTCATGTTCCCTCCTGTATTTGTTCGGTGATACTCCAGTCAGCTTTTTGAAGCAGTGGCTGAAATAATACTGATCCTTATAACCACACAGCTCTGTAATCTCACCGATCTTCATACCGGTACACTGCAGAAGCTCCATTGCCTTTTCAATTCGTTTTTTCGTCAGGATCTCAACCAGTGAACTGCCTGTCGTCTTTTTTATCAGACTGCTGAGATAATTCGGCGACACTCCGATCTCTTCACTGATGATCATAACAGACAGATCCTGTTGGGCATAGCGGTCCTGTATGATCTGCACTGCCTGCTCGCAGATCACCTCGCTGCTCTTCTTTCTCTGATCCATAAGCATTTTTTTAGCCTCCATACACAGCATTTTTATGATCTGAAAATTCTCTGCCATACGTTCCATTTCACGCATCTGCTGCATGGAATATTTTTTCTGAAGAACTTCTACACCACATTCCCCGATTGCCATATAAATAACCTTATATACTGCCGCCCCGATCTCGGTCAAAAGTATCGTACTAAGTACCAGTGTATTCTTGCCTCCATTTCGCAGCTTCTTTTCCAGATCATCCAGATAAATCTCCAGATCCTCTGCCATTCCACCACGTAAAAAATTCTCCATCGTTGCTGTAATTTCCTGTATTTCTCCCTGTTCCAATCCCGATCCGTGCTCTGCATCGGAAATGAAATAGACACTGCTTTTATCCTTTCTGGAATAACTGAGCGCATTCATTGCCTCCAGATAGCTCTCTCTGCATTTTCCAAGAGTATTCACACTCCTGCTTACCCCGACCTGACAGCAATATCCCATAATACGCTCCACACTCTGAACAATTTCTTCTACAATAATATGTAAATACTTACCCATACCTCCCGGAGTCGTCGCGATCAGCGATACCACTCTTCCTTCCAGATGGCAGCTTACATAATGAACATATTTTTTCAAGATCATATCAACTGCATTTACACTGCTATAGCTTGTCTGATCCTTTCCATTTGCATCACGGATTCCGGTTACAAGCACCACATACTGCATATTATCCGGCTTTGGATTACGGATCAGCTCACATTCCTCTGCCCGCTCAAGAAGTGCCTCTTCGGACACCCGTTCATTCTGAAAGCTGTCGAGCAAAAGCGGAATAAGGAATTGCGTCTTGCGGATGTCCAGCTTCTCTTTTCTTTCTTTTGTAAATTCTTCCACTCGCTGATCCATGGCTTTTTTAATCTTTATCAATTCCGCCTCGATCTCTTTTGCTGAAATCGGCTTCAGCATATAACTTACAATATTATATTGAATTGCCTGCTGCGCATAGGTAAAATCATCAAATCCACTTAAAAATGCGATCTGTACCATCGGGCGAACTTCCCTGACCGCCCGTGCCAGCTCAATCCCCGATAAAAATGGCATCTTGATATCGGTAAGGAGCAGATCTGGTTCCAGCTTTTCAACCAGTTCCAGCGCGTCTGCACCATTTTCAGCTTCCCCGACCACTTCAAAACCAATCTCTTCCCACTTTACCCTGCGAACAAGACTTCTTCGGATTTCCTCCTCATCATCAGCAACAACAACTGTATATTTCATATTTCTCCTTTTTTCACTTACTGTCAAACTTTCATCTGGTTACAGTTTCTCTTTTTATATTATAGAAGATTCTTATCCTCTTTTCCATAAATATATCTCCACTCAAATTTGTAAAATTCTACGATTGTATACACAACAATAGTATAAAAAACGGACAGGCTGAATAGCTTTTCAGTCTGTCCGCTTTTTACATCTTCTTATGCTGTTTTAAAAATTACATTTTTATAACGATTCAATGCAGTATAAAGGACTAATCCAAGCACACCACATCCGACAACTTCTCCGACACCAACTGTCAACATCATAAACGGAATCGGAAGTGCTACTCCATATCCGTAACGAAGTACAAACGGAACGATTACTGTGTTAGCAATAATCGGTGGTAACGGTGCAAGGAAACGGTTTTTGTTACGAAGCTGATAAGTAAAAAATGCTCCGATCAAAGTTGCAATGCTTCCGAAAATGATATCCGGCAGGATTGCTCCTCCGAGAATGTTTCCAACAATACATCCAACGAAAAGTCCAGGAATCGCTGCCGGTGTAAATACCGGAAGGATCGTAAGTGCTTCTGCAATACGTATCTGTACTTCTCCGAATGAAAATGGTGCAAATACATAAGTAAGCACCACGTAGATTGCAGCGATCATCGCTGCCTGAGTCATAAATGCTACATTCTTGTTCTTCATATGAAATTCTCTCCTCTAGTTTTGTTTTACGAGTGGAAGGTCACGAACACTCGATTCATTTTCGCGCAGCAATGAGTCTGGCGGCCATGCTTGCATGGACATCTGACGAATGCCGCGGAAGGCACATACTGTAAGTATATGACCTTACGCCGGAAATCGGCGGAACCCCTTGTACGACCTTGTTTTTCGGGGTTTTGTAACGGGTGTTAGTATAGCATGGGACGGATGAAAAATCAAGATTTGTCCAAAATTTGTCCAAAATTCATTTTAGGTCTCAGAAATAATATGATACAACAGCTTCCTTGTCTGCTGGCAGCAGGACGCAAGGGGTGACCGAAATGTTTACCCTTATAATCGAGCCGACATTTTAACGTACCAGTCAAAAATGACTAAATTTTTCTCTATAAATCAGGAGCCCGGTCACCACTTTGGCGACCGGGCTCCTGATTTAAAACATAACAAAAGCGGGTGATGGGAATCGAACCCACGTATCCAGCTTGGAAGGCTGGTGTTCTACCATTGAACTACACCCGCGTGACTCTTATTATTATATTCATCATTCAACTGTTTGTCAACAATTTTTTTGTTTTTTTTATTTTTATATTTTTCCACTTTTTCTTTCCCTTACTTCATTCTAATGTTATAATGAAGAGACTCAGTATACTGATAGGAGGGATTAAATATGAAAATTACAGAAGGCTACATGCCTTATCTTGGATACAAAACCTACTACCGTATTGCAGGCGAATGCTCCGGCAATAAAAAACCACTCATTCTGCTTCACGGAGGACCTGGTTCTACACATAACTACTTTGAAGTACTTGACCGGCTTGCTGATGAAGGTCGTGCAATTATTTCCTACGACCAGCTCGGCTGCGGTAATTCTTATGTAGAAGGACATTCAGAACTCTGGTGTTCTAAAACATGGATGAATGAACTGATCGAACTCAGAAAATATCTCGGACTTAATGAACTTCATCTTCTCGGACAGTCCTGGGGCGGAATGCTCTCAATCGAATACTTATGCGATCACAAACCAGAAGGGATCAAATCCGTTATTCTTTCCAGCACCCACCCATCTTCCAAATTGTGGGCCCATGAACAACACCGGATGATCAAATTCATGTCCCAGGAAGATCAGGACGCCATTGCCAAAGCTGAAGCAACCGGCAATTTTGACGATCCGGCATATCTCGCAGCCAATGAACGCTTTATGCTTCTTCATGCCGCCGGCGTACCAAAAGACACCGATCCTGAATGCCTGCGCCGTCCAAAAAAAATTGGAACAGACTCTTATATCACCGCGTGGGGACCAAATGAATACACGCCAATCGGAAATCTCAGCAACTATGAGTACCGTGACAAACTGAAAAATATCAAAGAACCGGCACTTATCATCAACGGAACCAACGATCTGTGCACTCCACTGGTTGCAAAGACCATGTATGACAGTATCCCGAATTCACGCTGGGAACTTTTTGATGACTGCCGTCATGTATGCTTCGTTGAAGATACCGACCGCTATTGCAGGCTTTTAAATGAATGGATGGAGCAAAACGACTAAACCTGCTCAGCGTGATTGGATATATTGTTATCTTTGGCTCTTCACTTTCCATGTTTTTCTATAACCGCTCGTGGGCCAGCTAAAACAAATATCACTCTCTTTTTGTATATCAAAAAGTGCAGATCCCTGTGAAAATACAAATCTGCACTTAGCTCATCATATACGCAAAAGACGCATATTCCCGACAAAATTTTTGTTCAGGCATATGCGTCTTTTTGCACTTTTTACTGCTCTCTGAAAGTGATCTCACCCGTCTCACTGTCCATAGCTTCTACAATCGCAAGTGATTCCAGCGGATATCCAAGGTTGCGGATGATTCTTCCGCCGGACTGGAATCCTTTTTCGATCACAATTCCAATTCCCTCTACAGTTGCACCTGCCTCTGTAACCAGCTGAATCAGCCCCTGCAGCGCACATCCATTCGCAAGGAAATCATCAATAATGAGCACATGATCTTCCTCTGAAAGAAATTTCTTTGCTACAATTACCTGGTTCTTGCATTTGTGGGTAAATGATTCGACTTCTGCTACATACATCTCCCCTTCCAGATTGATGCTCTGTGTCTTTTTTGCAAATACAACCGGCACATGAAAATGCTTGGCTACAATACAGGCAATCCCAATACCAGAAGCTTCGATTGTCAGGATCTTGTTGATATTCTTATCTGCAAATCTCTTCTTGAATTCCGCTCCGATCTGGTCAAATAATTCAATATCCATCTGATGATTCAGAAAACTGTCCACCTTAAGAACATTTCCCTCTTTCACGATTCCATCTTTGACAATACGTTCTTCCAAAAAGTTCATCTTACGTTCTCCTCTTCCTTTAATATTCCATGTATTTTTTTCATTGTATCAGTCTGAGCCATGAAACGCAACCCTCTGCGCTATTTTACCAGAATCTTATAATCCTTTTCAAAAATATCGCCCGGTTCCAGTTCATTCCCCCACTCCCTGTTTTCCAGAATATGGTCAAAATCTTCTCTGTCACTTCTTCCATACCATGGCTCAATGCATACGAAAGGTGCGTGTTTTTTTGCCGGAGACCAGATTCCAAAAAGCGGTGCATCAAATTCTACTTCCAGATAAACCTTTCCATCTGCATCCGCAAGACCGATCCTCTGTGCCTGATGATTTTCAATAATAAGTGCATCCTCATCAAATAAATGTTCCTCAAGCTTCAGACATTTTCCGAAAAGATTTAAGATTTTTGTCCGTGGACAAAGTGCACCTTCTTCATTCAGGATGCTGCTCGTGAGCGGTCCTTCTGTATCAAATACCAACTGACAATCCTCCTGCTTTTCTCCTTCTTTCAAAGGACAGTTAAATGCCGGATGCCCTCCGATCGAAAAATACATCTTCTTATCATTTGGATTTTCTACTTTCCACATTACTTCCACCTGACGTCCGGAGAGTCTGTATCCTACTTTCAGAATAAAATGAAATGGATATTTTTCCAAAGTACTTTCTGTATCTTTCAGTACAAACCAAATCTCTTCTTCTGTCTGGCTCTCCAGATCAAATTCCATGTCTCTTGCAAAACCATGCTGTGACAGCGTATATGTCTTTCCTTCGTATACCGACTGCTTCTGCACATAATTTCCTACGATTGGGAAAAGAACCGGTGATGTTCTTCCCCAGAACTTTGGATCTGCCTGCCACAGATATTCCTGCTCTGTCTTATTGTCTTTTAGCGATTTCATTTCTGCGCCTGCTGAAATAACAGTCAGTGTAAGTTCTTCATTTTTCAGTTGATATGCTCCCATTTTTATGCCTCCATTCCTTTCTGTATCTACTTTTCTGCCTCTACGCCGGCAAATTGCGTATTTAACAGAATCCCGGTTAAACAAAAAGCAGGAGAAATGCTGTAAATTCAACGTTTCTCCTGCTTTTCAAACACTGCCGCAGACCGGAATCGAACCGGTACGGGTATCACTACCCACGGGATTTTAAGTCCCGGGCGTCTGCCAGTTCCGCCACTGCGGCAAGAGATGCTCAAACGGTTTCTGCGAAAAGCATACGTGCTCTGCACTGTCTTTTCAACCTCGCATCAATGGGCGGAGGTGGATTCGAACCACCGAAGCAAATTGCAGCAGATTTACAGTCTGTCCCCTTTGGCCACTCGGGAATCCACCCATTTTGTCTCTCGACAATATCTATTTATATCATAAATAAAAGAAAAGCGCAAGGGAATTTATCCAATTCTCCTGCACTTTTTCCAAATTTTTATACCCAGAATGACCACGCTGCATTCATCTGATTTATAATTGTATTCAGATCCCATTTCTTACGGCTGTTGATCTTACTGTTCGGATCATTGATCAGTACCTTGCCATCCTCTGTCAGCCCGGAAAGGACGATAAAATGTCCCTGGTTTGTAAAATCACCCGGTCCCATACTGCAGATGATCGGATGTCCTGCCGAAAGCTCGGATTTGAGAGTGTCTTCTGACCAGTTTGTAAGCTGTGCAGAGTTTATTCCAAGTTCTGAAGCTCCTGCAGTCATAAGCGTCCAGTCTGTTCCGACTTCATCTACATAATATCCCATATTGACACTCATATCTGCCACATACTTCGGTGTAAATGAAGTATTGCCTGTAAGTCCTGTCGCCACCATGGAAAGGCTGGTCGGTCCGCATCCACCCATTCCGATATTCTCGGAACCATAAGATGCATATCCCCATACTTCGCTCCACTGGAAATATACCGGAATATGGTTCTGGATTCTGTAATCTTTCAAATCTACCGCCTGAAGTCCCTGCGCACTGAGTTCTTCCTCTGATCGTGCTGACTGTTCCGGATAATCAATCACCCACTGCAGTGCTTCCTGATGATCAAACAGCCATGTCAGCAGATCATCGGAATACTTTTCTCTGTTCAGAATGATTTCCTTCGTCTCCGGGTTTTTCTTATATAATTCGCCCAGCTGGTCTTTATACTGGTCAGAATCCAGCACCTCCTGGACTTTCTCAGCTTCTATCTCTTCTGGTGTCTTTGTTTCTGTCTCTGTCTTTGTCTTGGCAGAGGATGTCTTTTTTGCAGATTTCTTTGCATTTCCACTTCCACAAAGCATCAGGATCACAGCCAACACGATAATTCCTGCTGCTGCAAGAATGCCTGCTTTATATAGCTTTCTTTTCATCCTTTGTACTTCCCGCTTGCGCCTCGCTATTTTTTTCTGGCGCTGCTCCGCTCTTTTCCTGTCTTCTCTCATCATATGTCTATGGTTCTTCCTTCCTTAAACGACATCTCGTTAATGTTTGTTCCTTTTTACGCATATTTCAGCCTTACTTTAACATATTTCTTCATGAGAAAACAGTCTTTTCCGACAAGTTTAGAATTTTTTAAGTTTAAAGCTCTGTATAATTACTCTCCAGAGTTACCTCTGTTTCCTGATCTCCGATACAGATCGTATAAGATTTTCCGGAAAATCTGTGAAAAAAAATGAAACAAAAAAGCCAGGCATTTGCTGCAAGTTCTGACAGCAAATGCCTGGTTTTGATATGCGCCCCGCAGGGGCGCCCGCGATTTTATTTTTATTTTGCACAAAGGTCCTTCACTACTTCCCCTGCGATAATCAGTCCGACTACAGATGGCACAAATGCCACACTTCCCGGAATATCTCTTCTCTCCGTACATTTATGCTCTGCTCCTGGCGGACAGATACAAGGGTTTCTGCAACTGATTGCCATGTCCTCGATTGGTCTGGTCGGTTTCTCTTCTGAATAAACAACTTTCAACTTCTTAACATGACGCTTCTTTAACTCCCGGCGCATAACTTTTGCAAGCGGACACATCTGTGTCTTATAGATATCAGCCACTTTAAATGCACTTGCATCCAGCTTGTTTCCGGCTCCCATACTGCTGATGATCGGCACATTCATTGCCTGCGATTTCATGACAAGCTCAATCTTTGCAGTCACCGTATCAACTGCATCAACTACATAATCATACTCATCAAACGGAAATTCATCTGCATTTTCCGGAAGGAAGAAGCATTTGTGGATCCGCACATTCACGTCCGGATTGATCTCCAGCATTCTCTCCTTCATAACATCTACTTTGTATTTCCCTACCGTCTTTCTGGTGGCAATGATCTGACGGTTTAAGTTGGTCAGACATACCTTGTCATCATCAATCAGGTCAAATGCCCCGACTCCGCTTCGTACCAGTGCCTCACATACATAACCGCCGACTCCGCCGATTCCAAATACGGCAACTCTTGAATTCTTCAGTTTATCCATCGCCTCTTTGCCAAGAAGCAGTTCTGTTCTCGAAAATTGTGTAAGCATCTTCTTCTCCTTCTTCTCTCATAAAATACCTGTAAACTCTTAACCAATCCACTTCTTGTTTCATTGGCTTATTTTCAATCTTTAAGTTCCACAATCATTTCTCTTTTGTAAATATCTGTCATATCCAAAATATTTTCGTCAAAATTCGGATTCGTTGAGCACACCGCAATCCTTGCTCCATCTGTCTGATATTCTTTTAAATAATAAGTTTCCCGGATTTCTTCCGGCTGCCTTAAAAAAACCGGATCTCCCTGCTTCGGAATCTGGATCTCGCTGGTATTCAATCCCATCACAAGACCTTTGCGCGTCGCTTTTAAAAAGCTTTCTTTTAAAACCCAGTAGCGGTAAAACATTTCCGTCCGCTCTGCTTCATCTGCATTCCGGATTCTCTCATATTCAGAAGAACAAAAATATTTTTCTGCCAGTCTTTCATGATATTTCCGCATGCATTCGATGTCGCAGCCTACCCTCTCTCCGGATACGCCTGCGCTGCACAGAACATATTTCCCAGAATGTGATAAATTAAAGGACTGCCCTGCATCTTGCAGTATCTTGTGTCTCTCCTGTATCTTCATCCAAAGATACCATGCACCCACGCTTTGAGCCTGATCCTCCCTGTGCTTCAGCCGGTCTGCTTTTTCCTGTCTGAACGCCGGAACTTTTTCATAAATTTTTTGATAATTTTTCTCATTAAGCAGATCAGATATATCTGCCAGGAAAGTTTTTACCTTTTCCATTTCCCGGATTCCCCTTTTCTTTGCCGGCTTTTACACATTTATCCGCATTTTTCACTATATAACACCTGTAAAAAATATGCAAGGAATATCCTACTGATTTTATTGGATATTCCTTTCCGGTTTTTTATCCCTTGTTAATCTTATATAGACTATGGTATAATAAATAAATCTACAGGCAAAATTAAGTTACTATAATATTTTTAATATGTATCAATTCAGAAAGGATGTGCAATTTATGTGTGGATTTGCAGGCTATTATGGCGCCGGCGATTTTAATAGAGAAGAAGTCATCGACCAGATGGGTGAACGCATCGCCCACCGTGGACCTGACAGCAAGGGAAGCTTTGTTGATGACTATGTAGCCCTTGGCTTCCGCCGTCTGAGTATCATCGACCTTGAAGGCGGATCTCAGCCGATTCACAGTGCAGATGGCAAACATGTCATTATTTTCAACGGAGAAATTTACAACTATCAGGAAATCCGTAAAGAACTGATTGAGAAACACAGATGTCAGTTCCAGACAAACTCCGATACAGAAGTTATTCTTCAGGGATACAAAACCTATGGCGAAAAAATTGCTTCTATGCTTCGCGGAATGTTCGCATTTGTAATTTACGATAAAGAAACTCACAACTTATTCGGAGCAAGAGACTACTTTGGAATCAAACCATTCTACTATGCACAGATGAATGGAAGCCTTTTATTTGGTTCTGAGATCAAATCCTTCCTGGCTCACCCACATTTCCATAAAGAGGTCAACAAAGATGCCCTCAAGATGTACCTGATTTTCCAGTACACCCCACTCCTTGAGACCATGTTCAAAGGTGTATTCAAACTGGAACCGGGAACATACTTCACTTATGATGGAAAAGAACTTAAGAAAACAAAATACTTCGATCCGACTTATGCAAAGAAAGACCGCAGCTTTGACGAGACAGTAAAACTCATCGGTGAGACCATTCAGGATTCTGTTGATTACCATCAGATTGCTGATGTAGAAGTAGGATCTTTCCTTTCAGGTGGTGTTGATTCAAGCTACATCGCATCTACTGTAAAACCGATGAAGACCTATTCCGTAGGATTTGAAGTCGGCGGATTCGATGAGACAACCTTCTCCAAGGATCTGTGCGATATCCTTCATATGAGCAATGCAAAGAAAGAAATCTCTTCTGACGAATTTTTCGATGCTCTGCCGGAGGTTCAGTATCATTCCGATGAACCACATGCCAACCTTTCCGCTGTACCGCTGTACTATCTGTCACAGCTCGCAGCCAAAGATGTAAAAGTAGTCTTAAGTGGAGAAGGCGCAGATGAGATGTTCGGTGGATACGAGACATATATCCCAAGCAAATCCGGTGATATGTACCGCAAGATCGTACCGGCATCTATTCGTAAAAAACTCGGAGACTGGGCAAAACACCAGCCAGACAAGAGAGGACTTAACTTCCTCAAGAGAAATGCAACTTCCGTAGAAGATTCCTACATCGGCCAGGCATTCATCATGGACAACGAAGAAGCAGATGAAGTACTCTCTCCTGCATATAAGAGCAAGATGCGCTACCAGGACGTAACCAAACCGTACTTCGACCAGGTAAAAGATCAGGACGACCTTCATAAAAAGCTCTTCCTCGATATGCATCTGTGGCTGCCACACGACATCCTGCTCAAAGCAGATAAGATGACAATGGCACACTCCCTCGAACTGCGTGTACCATACCTCGACAAAAAAGTCTGGGAACTCGCCCGCAGCATCGACAGCAAATACTGCGTAGACGGCATGGAAACCAAAAAAGCATTCCGTACCTCCGCCCTCTCCCACATTCCAATGGACTGGGCAAAACGTAAAAAACTCGGATTCCTCGTACCATTCAGAGTATGGCTCCGAGAAGATAAATACTATAATAAAGTAAAAGAAATGTTCCAGAAAGATTTCGTATCCGAATTCTTCAATCAGGAATTACTGCTGAAATGGCTGGAAGATCATAAGAATAAAGTCGGAAATTATCATAGAAAGATTTATACCGTATATTCATTCTTACTGTGGTATGAACAGTACTTTGTCCTCAGATAGAGCAGTGCCAAAATAAAGGAATAGCCAAATTTCATGCTCGCATGAAAATTTGGCTATTTTTTTATTTTGATAGAGCGATAGCTCGCACAGCGAATGAACCGCCAGGTTCACGAGCTGTGGTGCACTGCTCCTCCCCTAAATCATTCGACCAACAAACTTTCTTATCTAAAACACACAAATCCCCAAGGGGAACAGCGCCAGCGCCTTCCCCGCCCCCGGCACCCATCTCCCCAGATTGGCTGCTCATCTATCGCTACGATGATGATGTCCTTGTCCTCACTCTTACTCGAACCGGCAGTCACAGCGACTTATTTAATCTTTAAAAAATAGAAGCAACTAGTCAATGGTGTGCTACCACAATTCCCATTTTAACTAGCTGCTTCTATTTTTATTCTTCTTACACCAACCCAAACGACCTCAACACATCCAGCCACATCGTAAGCGTAAACGCACTCAACAACGTCGTCATCATAATCACTCCGGAACTAAGTGTTCCCTCATGCCCCATACTCCTTGCCATAACAAAACTGCTGACCGTCGTAGCGGATCCAAGCATTACCAGAATCGCAATCAATTGCTCATTTCTAAATCCAAGCATCGCTGCCACCGGCAGAAATATCGCACAAAATCCAATTAATTTCATAAACACAGCAACAAGTGTAGGCTTCATCTTCGATGTTGCCTTTTTCATCTCAAATGTTGCACCCATCGACATCAGTCCCATCGGCGTCGCTGTCGCACCGATACTTGATACCGTCTTATGTAAAATCAATGGCATCGGAAGCTTAAGCGCAGACCAGACAAATCCCGCCACAATTCCAATAATGATCGGATTCGTCACAATCCCCTTCAGCGTTTTCTTTACCAACGCCTTATCAAAAGAATTATTCCCCGGTTTGAAGAATGAAAGTACCACAACCGCCATAACATTATAAAGAGGCACACTTCCTATGATCATCAGAGGTGCCATTCCCACAGTTCCGTAAATATTCTGGATAAAAGCAATTCCAAGAAGCGCCGCACTGCTCCGGTAAGTCGCCTGTATAAATTCGCCTTTAATGCTCCGGTCTTTCCACAGCAGTGAAATCACAGTTGATATCGTAATACTGATCGCCGTCACCACAAAACAAAAAAGAATAAACTTAATATCCCATACTTCCGAAAAATCCACGGTCGCCAGCTGTTCAAACAGCAACACCGGAAGCGGAACCAAAAATACAAACTTGTTCATCTTTGCCGCGAAGACTTCATCCATCCACCCCAGTTTTCTGAATAACATTCCGAGTAACATCATTAAAAATATCGGAATCGTCGCATTCAAACTGAAAATTAAATTTTCCATAATCGTTCCTCATCCTACTCATTTATATTTGCATATCGTTATTTTGAACTCTTTCCAGAAACCTGTCAACAGCATTTTCTCACATCAAAAGAATGATTGAGATTTAGAACAATTTATACTATAATGAAATAACACTTCGGGGTATGGCTCAGCTTGGTCAGAGCGCACGGCTGGGGGCCGTGAGGTCGCAGGTTCGAATCCTGTTACCCCGATTTATAATTAAATTTTTACTTATCATATATAGAAAATAAGCCGGGACATTCGCCCCGGCTCAAATACTTTAAAATGTAAATCCAATTACACCATATACAATTGTCGCTACAACTGTCATTCCAAATCCGATTAAAGATTCATACGGAATCACTTTCAGTCTTTCTTTAATAGACATTCTCAATGTTCCTGCGCTGATATGGAAAAAGCTTCCATGAGGCAGACAGTCGAATACACAACATCCAGCATGGATCATAACTGCAGCCTGAACTCCTGTCACACCAAATGAAACGATCGTAGATCCAAATACCTGAGATGCTACGGTCGCACCCGCGATACATGAAGCAGTTGCACCACCCATAACAATACCGGCAATAGGTGCTAACAAATATCCCGGCATTCCAGATGCCTGTACCAGATTTTCAAGTGTTGTCTTTAATGCAGAGTTTGCAATAATTCCTGAAATCGTACCGGTTCCAAGGAGAAGTAACACAATACTGCTCATACGTGAAATACCTGTTGATGCAAAATCCATCATCTTCTTTGCCTGTCCGGTTGCAATCGTTCCAACAATACCACCAACCGGAAGTGCAATGATTGGATCAATTGTAATTCCAACCAGCGCACGAAGCATCAGCAGTACGATCGTGCAGACAGGTCCAATGAGCGCACGTCCAAAAGAAGGAAGATTTTCTGTATTTTCAGAATGTTCAATCGTTGACGGATCAATCATTTCTCCTTTATTTCTAAGAACTTTCATAAAAATATAACTGAATACCAGTCCTGCAACTGATGGAATCAATCCACCGATCATTACTGTTGTAAGCGGAATATTAAAGTTCTCTGCCAGTGCAATTGTATTTGCATTCGGCGACACAATATTTCCGGCATGGATACCACCGATCAGTGCGATTGAAGCTGCTGCTCTCGAATATTTTGTACGTACCGCAATATCCAGTGCAATAGGTGCAACAATTACTACAATTACATCTCCGAATGTACCCACTGCCTGTAAAACCCAGGCTGCAAGTACAACTGCAAGAAGCGCATATTTTTCTCCCATTTTCTTTACAATTGTATGAGCAATTGCCTCTGCAGATCCGGATTTTATAAGAAAACCTGCAAGCATACCTGCTGCAATGATTCGCATAATTCCGGATGCCATACCACTCGCTCCACTTACCATATAAGATACCGTATCAGCCAGTGAGGCTCCACCTACAAGACCTCCGACAAGAGCGCCCACCATCATTCCATATACCGGTGGTACTTTGTAAATAATAAGGATAATTGCAACAACTAATCCTAATATAGCCCCCAAAGTTGTTATTGTCATTTTCTGTCCCTCCGTATTTAGATATCAAGTTCTTTTAAAAGCTGCCTTATTTTCTCATCTTCCTTTTCAGATGCAATTACAAGCGGTACTTTTCCGTATTCTTCTGAAATGATTCCTCTGATCTGCATTGCTCTCTTTACCGCAGTAAGAAATGGTGCTGAAATATCAAACATTTCCATCATTCGATTTACTTTCTTCTGGATTTCAGCGACTTTATCCCAATTTTTTTCATTCAGGGTTTTTGTCCATTCCACAAAAAGCTCCGGACACATGTTGGTTAATCCACCAATGCATCCACATCCACCGGATAACACATTATGAACAAAGAATTCATCAAATCCACTGTAAATCTCAAAATCCGGGAATTCCGGAAGCAATGTATTACATAACTTACGGGTATGTTCAAAATTCTTTACCGTATCCTTGCAGCCTTTGATATTATCATATTTACGACGCAGTTTAAGTACCAGTTCCGGTGATAATTCATGCGCTGTACAGCCCGGGAAGTTATAAAGATAAACCGGTCCAGTGATCTTCGGAACTGTCTGATCATAAAATGCTTCAATGCTTGCATCTGAAAGTTTAAAGTAATATGGTGTGATCATAATAATTGCATCTGCACCTTTTTCCATTGCATAATTTGCAAGCTCGACACTCTCTTCCGGGATCATTCTTGATGCACCAACGATGACATCCATCCGTCCTTTGATGGTATCAAGTGCCAGATCTGTAAGCTCTTTTGCCATGTCCATTGTCATGCTGCAGAACTCACCGGTACTTCCCATCAGAACAATACCGTCACTTCCTGCCTGGATCAAATGTTCATATACTGCTTTATTTCCCTCATAATCCAGTGTTCCATCTTCATGAAAAACTGTTACCACTGCCGTATAAAATTTTGCCATATCACTATATTCCTTTCCTGTCTCGTCCATCTATTTCTCTTTATGTGGGGAAGCTTTTCCCTGGCTTCCCCAGTCAAATTAACACTCGATAATTGCGCCTTTGTCTGCTGAAGATGCAACCTTTGAATATAATCTGAGATAACCGTTCGGAATTGGTTTTTCCGGTCTTACCCAGGCTTTCTTTCTTCTCTCAATTTCTTCATCCGAAACATGAAGCTCCAGTTTTCCATCGATTACGTCAATGCTGATTTCATCACCGTCTTCTACGATTGCAAGAGGTCCTCCCTCTGCTGCTTCCGGTGAAATATGTCCGACAAAGCATCCATTATTTGTACCGGAGAAACGTCCGTCTGTGATCAGAGCTGCTGATTTTGCAAGTCCCATTCCATACATGTACTTCATAGCCTTGAACATTTCACGCATTCCAGGTCCACCTTTTGGTCCTTCATAACGGATTACGACAACATCACCTTTTTCGATCTTTCCTCCGAGAATTGCTTCTTCTGCTTCCTCTTCTGAGTTATAGCATTTTGCTTTTCCTGTAAAACGGTGCAATGCCGGATCAATCGCTCCCGGTTTTGAAATTGCTGTATGCGGGGCAAGATTTCCATCCAGTACTGCAACACCGCCTGTTGTAGAGAATGGTTCTTCTACTGTTTTGATGATCTCCGGATTTTCCGGATAGCTGTATGTATACTCTTTCAGGTTTTCTGAAATTGTTTTTCCTGTACAGGTCATAGACTCTGTATCAAGAAGTTCTCCCAGATGATCCATTACCCGAGGGATTCCACCTGCTCTGTAGAATGCTTCCATATCCCATTTTGCCGCCGGGTTGACCTTTGCTATCTGAGGAGTTGTCTTATTAAGGGCACGGAATTCTTCCACAACATTCATATCCAGCTCTGCTTCATTTGCAATTGCGGAAAGATGAAGAACTGCATTTGTTGAACCACAGATTGCCATTGTAACTTTGATTGCATTCCGGATGGATTCTTTTGTGATTACCTGTCTTGCTGTAATGCCTTTCATTACCAGATTTACAATTGCCTCGCCTGCTGCAAATGAAGATCTCAGACGTTCTCCATACGGTGCCGGGATTAATGCACTGCCCGGAAGACTCATTCCTAATGCTTCTGATACACAGCACATTGAATTTGCTGTTCCAAGGAATGAGCAGGATCCGCAGCTTGGACATGCTGTATTTTCCAGTGCTTTGTATTCACACTCTGCAATTTTCCCAGCTGCACACATTCCTTTTGCTTCATCAATTGAAGTCAGGTCTGATTTACGTCCATCAAATTCGATTCCACCAAGCATTGGTCCACCGACACATACAATTGCAGGAATATCAAGTCTTGCAGCAGCCATCAGCATTCCCGGAACTATCTTATCGCAGGAAGCTAAAAGTACAATACCGTCAAGTCTGTGCGCCTGTACCATTACTTCAACTGAGTTACAAATGATTTCTCTGGATGGTAAAATATAGTTCATTCCGATATGTCCCTGAGCAACACCATCACAACATCCGATCGTACCAAATTCAACTGCCGTTCCGCCTGCACTGTAAATACCTTTTTTTACAAATTCATTAACCTGATTTAAATTAAAATGTCCCGGAACACATGTATTCCATGTATTTGCTATTCCGATCAGAGGGCGATGATCCAGTTCATGATCTGAATATCCCATTGATTTAAAAAGTGACCGATAAAAAGGAGCATCCTCTCCGTGCATGATTTCATTACTTCTGAATTCCATTTTTTGTCCTCCTGTTTGCTTGTCAAATATATGAGTTTCTTATCCATTTTTTCCTAAATGATCGGTTCATTTAAGAATCTATAACACTAAAGAGCCTGCGCAGTTTGCTCCTTGTTGTGTTCTGCATTATAGAACTCTGTTCTACGTTTTAAATAATATCGCGTTTTTTATTTGTCGTCAATGTTAATTTTTTACTAAAGTGAAATGTTTTTTTTGAATATATTTCACAAAAATATTTTTAATATTTTTTGGAAAAACATTGATATTTTTTTCTAATCGTGATACGGTTTAAGAAAAAGAAAGAGGAAAATTTTATGGCAACAACAAAAATGATTCAGTCATTAGAACGCGCTGCCATGATTTTAGAACTGTTTCAAAACCAAGTTACGGAATTGGGATTAAAGGAGATTGTAGAAAAAACAGGATTAAACAAAAGCACGGCTTTTGGTATCGTAAACAGTCTTACGGAATTAGGATATCTTATGCAGAACAACGAGAATCAGAAATATTGTCTTGGTCCTAAGATTCTTTCACTTTCCACAGCTCTTCGTATGAATAATGTTATTGTACGAATCACTCATCCTTATCTCGAAAGTATTGCCAGCCGTTATCAGGAAACAGTTCACAGTGCGATTGATGCGGGAAATGCAAGTGTGATTTATCTGGACAAAGTCGAATCCGACTCATCTATTATCATCAACACAAAAATGGGCGTCAAAAATTATATGCACTGTACAGGTGTAGGTAAATGTCTTCTTGCCTACAAATCAGAAGAAGAATGTGATCGGATTCTTCAGTTTCCACTTGCAGCGCGTACTTACAACACACTTACAGAGCGCGAGCCGCTCTATAAAGAACTGGCAAAAATCCGCCACAATGGTTATGCAATGGATAACGACGAAATAGAAATCGGTCTTACCTGTGTTTCAGTTCCGGTATTTCAGGCACCTGGAAAACCAGGTTTTGCAATCAGTGTATCCGGTGCAACTTCCCGTATTACCGATAAATTACAAAATACGGATTTACTGGAATATATGAAAAATACTGCAAACCAGCTGTCCCGTAAAATTTACGGATAAAGCATGAATATGCAGTATTACATTTCCAATGCAACTATTATGAAAATTTTTTATTTCATAAAATCTAAGTTTCTGCGAAAAAATGTGCATCTTAAGCATGTAATCTCTTTGACTTCCCAGAAACTGAAAAGAACGTAACAAATTTTATCTTTCCTGATATAATCTGTTACGTTCTTTTTTATTAGTCTTTCTGTTTGTTTTCTTTAATCTTCCGCTTGGAATCTTTCCTCACTTCATCCCGAAACCTTTGGATATATTCCGTAAACTTACATTCTTCATTCCCATACGTCATCTGAAGATCATACTCCAACGGAATCCATGTCGAGATATCCGCCTCATTATGCTGGATCAGCGCCTCCAGCTTATCCAGTGATTTATAAATCCTCGCCTCCTGTGTCTCCATCGCTTCCATCTCTTCAAATAATGCCTTCCATTCTGCACGGACCGGTTCCGGAAGTATATCCGTCAGCTGCTCCACCTTTTTATTCTCAACCTTTCGGTCTTTATCCGTCTTTTCAAATGCCGGAATATCTCCGGTGATCGCCTCACCCATATCATGGATCAGACACATTTTTATCACCTTATCCATATCCAGCTCCGGAAATTCATCCCCAACCAGCATTGCCATCAACGCCAGCCGCCAACTGTGCTCTGCCACACTCTCCAACCTGCCACTTGAAGTATACGAATGTCTGGTGTTACATTTCAGTTGTTCCGCTGTCTTTAAAAAATCCAGTAATCTTCTTATTTCCATAATTTTCTTCCGTTCCTCCATAATTTAAGATACCATGGTCAAAAGGTCAGAAAGCTGATGCAAGCTTGCTTGCAAAAGGATTTTTGACCTCTTGACCCCAACATCTAATTTAATTTTCCATCATAAAATAAGACAATCGAGTAGGCTGACTCCTACTCGATTCGTATACTTTGTACACTATCTCGCTTAACAGCTCGATGATGTACATTCGCCAAGTACAGATTCTTGTGCAAGCACAAATCTGTACTTGGCTCATCGTATACACAAAATCCCCGGGATGCTACCTGCCTCTTTGCAAATAGCATCCCAGGGACACATTCTTCCACTTAACTTGTGTACCATTTAGGTAATAATTCTGCTTTTCGCAGAAAATACCCTACTCTTTTTTCACTTTTTCGCGCTCTTCTATGTATTCCTGATAAAGATCCAGTGTCATCTGCGCTTCTTCCAGCGTCTTTCCTTTGAACTTGGATACTTTTTCGTTCTCATACCACTTTTCTTCGATACATTTTCTGAGCCATCCGACCAGATTATTGATGTATGCCTGCTCCTGTGACAGCTTAAAAGCTTTCCGGATCACATCCGGCTGGTTATCGGATACCTGAAGCAGCACCTTAATCTCCTGAATCGTGATCGGTTCATTTCCAAAAATATCGGCAACTTCTAAAATCAGTTTTTCATTAACCGGAGTTTTCTTTGCAGCCAGTACATTTGGCGCAATCTCTTCGCCCTCTTCTTCTCCGGATGGCATACGCTGAAGATCTGAATGATGGATACACTTCGGATTCTTCTTCACAAAGAAACGGATTCCTGTAACCTTTCCGCCCTTCCCGCTCTTAACCGGCTCATAATCAAAGCAGATCTCGGAATACTCGGATTCTTCCAGCTCTTTTTTCGCAACTTCAAGTACTTTTCTACGGAAATTACGCCAATCTTCAAACGGTGCATCCTTAATCTCTGCAAGCGCTTCTTCAAAACGTCCCTGCTCAACAAGACGTTTTACTGCTTTAGATGCATTTGCATCCACTACATTCAGTGTAAATTTAAGCTCTGCGATCGTGTATGGATTCTTCGGCGGTCTCGGTACGATCAGCTGGTCACACTGTTCCCTGTCAAAACGATAATACTGGGTTCTCAGGATTTCGTAAACACGGGTTGTGAACAGGGATTTAAAAGAGCACAATACATCAAGACTCATACGGGTATAGTCTTTTTTCAGGTTATAGATATGCGGTTTCATCTCTTTAGTAAATCTGGTTGTAAACACGCCATCTCTATATTCACATTTATTCACTACATTGAACATGATGAAGTTCTCTTTTTCGTCGTCCTCGATACTTACTACATGTCCCAATGTCTCTTTTGATACTTCTTTCAGACGGGAATAGATGGAGTTTCCTGTTATATGAAGATAATTCTTAACATCCTTGGTGGAAACCTTTGCGATCAGCTCACCGTCTTCTACATATGCTTTTGCGATTGCAATATTAAGAAGCTTTCTTTCAAATAATGATGTACTGGATTTACTTTCGATCAGCACATTGGACCGGGAGACCGTATCACGATCCAGCAGTTGTTTCTCTTTTGGTTTTTTCTGTGTTTCCTTCATCGCTCATACCCCTTAATTGTTTTCTTCTGTAGTATTGTGTACTTTTGAGGTGTATTAAAATCCCCTCTACACCCCATATAATCCCTTATTGTGTACCATTCGGGGTAACCAACCCCTTTATATTGGGGATTTGTGTACCAAAAAGGAACACCCTCCCCTAAAAAGTACCCCATAAAATGGGGTTTCTGTCTTTTTTTACGTTTTGTGTACGTTTAAGGTGTGTATTGTTCTTTTCGTGTACCATTAAGGTACCTTTTTTGATAAAAATTGTGTACCAAAACGGTACGTCTAGGTTGATTATATACAAGAACCCCCCTCTTGTAAAGCCTTTTTTTAAATTTTTTCGACACTTGTGTACAGAAAAGGTAAAATCGCCAACCCTTCAAGTACACTGCGTAACCCCGCAAAGTAAACAACAATCCCCATATATGTACACCTCTTTGCCCTCTGAAGTAAACAACTTCCCCCGTTTCCGTACACAAAATATGCCCCGAAATGCGTCAACCACGGGCTTTTTCAGCCCTCCTAATATAAACAAAGGAATTTTAATAAGCTGTTGTTATCTTTAATATATATATACATGCAAATTTTTACCCCAAAAGGTACACATCTAGCGATTTTGTGTACTAAAAAGGGGGAAATTAAAATTATCAGGTGGTTTCGCCAATGAAAATATAAACAATCATAGACAATTTCCCAGTAATTCAGTATAATTCCTCTGTGGATATTCTGGGAAAAAGTTGTCCACAAGCTTGTCGAAAAATGGGGATAAGTATCATTTTGACAAGTTATCCACAATTTAATAGAATGAGAGGATTTTTTATGCAACGAGAAAAATTTTCTTCAAGACTCGGATTCATCCTTATTTCTGCAGGATGTGTGATCGGTCTTGGTAATGTCTGGCGTTTTCCTTATATTGTAGGAAAATATGGTGGAGCAGCATTTGTTCTTATTTACCTTGCATTTTTACTGATTCTTGGACTTCCGATCATGGTAATGGAATTTTCTGTCGGAAGAGCCAGTAAAGTAAGTGCGGCGCTTTCCTTTGACCGTCTGGAGCCAAAAGGAACGAAATGGCATTGGTATAAGTATGGAGCTATGGCCGGAAACTATCTGCTGATGATATTCTACACAACAATTGCAGGCTGGATGGTCCAGTATTTCATCAAGATGATGACTGGTGAATTTGAGGGAAAGGATACTGCCGCTGTTGCAGGTGTGTTTTCCGATATGCTTGTAAAACCCGGAACAATGGCTTTCTTTATGATCATTGTTGTTGTTGGATGTTTTGCAATTTGTGGAATGGGGCTTCAAAATGGAGTGGAAAAGATCACAAAGGTTATGATGCTGCTTCTGCTTGCACTGATGTTGATCCTTGCAGTACGTTCTGTAACGCTTGATGGGGCTTCTGAGGGGCTTCACTTCTATCTGGCACCGGATTTCCACAAAGTCGTGGAATATGGCTTATTTGACACGATTTTTGCCGCTATGGGACAGGCTTTCTTCACATTAAGCCTTGGAATCGGCGCAATTGCTATTTTCGGAAGCTATATCGACAAATCCCGCAGTCTTACAGGAGAAGCAGTCCTGGTAACACTTCTGGATACCTTTGTTGCTTTGATCGCGGGTCTGATCATTTTCCCGTCATGCTTCGCATATGGGGTGGATCCGGGAGAAGGTCCGAGTCTGATCTTTATCACACTTCCGAATGTATTTAATTCCATGGCAGGCGGAAGAATCTGGGGAGCCTTATTCTTCTTATTTATGATTTTTGCTGCGGTATCGACCGTAATCGCCGTTTTTGAGAACATTTTATCCTTTGCTATTGATTTGACCGGATGCAGCCGGAAAAAGGCTGTAATCGTCAATATCGTGGTTGTGGCGGTACTTTCCATGCCTTGTGTTCTCGGATTTAATGTATGGAGTGGATTTATGCCGTTCGGAAAAGGTTCCGGAGTACTGGATCTGGAAGATTTCCTGGTAAGTAACAACCTGCTTCCACTTGGAAGTCTGATCTATCTTCTGTTCTGTACAAGCCGTTATGGATGGGGATGGAAGAACTTCCTGAAAGAAGCGGATACCGGAGAAGGATTGAAATTCCCGAAATGGGCGAAATTTTATGTAAGCTATATCCTGCCGCTGATTGTATTATTTATCTTTGTACAGGGATATATCAGTAAATTTATGTAGGATAAGAAAAAAACCACCCTAAAAGGTACACAAAAAAGATCATGTGTTCGAATTTCGGACGGTACACATGATCTTTTTTATATGTGCCTTGGCACATTCTTTTTCAGAAAAAAAATCTATTTAAAAAAATTTTAAAATTTATGAAAAAAAAGCTTGCATTTTTTATAGCTGTCTTATATAATAAATCTTGCGTTACGGAAAACCGAATAATGTATGCGCTTTTAGCTCAGTTGGTAGAGCAGTAGACTCTTAATCTATTTGTCCAGGGTTCGAATCCCTGAAGGCGCAGTATCAGCACTGTTTTTGATGAATTAGCATCGGGGACGGTGCTCTTTTTTTAGAATCTGTTTCTACAGATGGAGACATATGTAACAGATGAAGACATATGTAAAAGTAATCGTTTATTTCATTTGTGGAAAGTTACTGGATATGTGGAAAAATAAAGGAAAATCTATTTCGTGTACTAAAAAGGGGACTATTTTAGTCCCCTTCTACTACATCTTGCATAAAATATTGATTGCATCCTTGTTCAGGAGGCATTTTTCATGTTCATTCAGATAAGCTTCAGAAATTGCATCTTTTTCGACCATGCCACCGAATTCACCGGCGGATACGATGCGCTGAGCCTTTTTATTGCCGTCTTCTGTATTCGGGAAGTCTACCATCAGGTAGTAGACACCGTCATCTTTATACAGACGGCTTTCTGATGCCTGGCCGTATCCAAGGATCTTGCAGAAGTCGATTGCATTATCCAGACTTGGAAAGAGAATCTGCCAGCGAACGGTCTCTTTCTCACTGCTGTCAGGCTCAATCAGCATACCGGAAGCTTCAGAACCATCTTTTTGGATGGATTCCAGAGAATTCTCAGCCTGGCAGGAGATCGACAGCATCAGGCTCCGGTCAGGAAGAAATGCACCGTAAAATCCCTGGATTCCATTGTCTGTGTTAAGCCCAAGGACTTCTTTCCCTTTCTTGAGAAGAAGATTCAAAAATTCTTCGGTACGCTCCCTGTCCTGTGTCAGATCTTCCAGTGAGTAGCCAAGTGCGGCAATCTCTGCTTCTGTGATAAGGCAGTTCATTCTGGTGTCGGATACTTTCCAAAAAGTCATATGCTCACCCCCTGATTTGTAAAATCTATTGCTTTTGTAATCTTATTTGTTCTATAAGTTATATAACAAAACGGGTGTAGTGTCAATATATTTTCTATATTTTATGATTTTTTCAGAAATATTATTTGTTTTTCATTCGTTTGATCACTTTCAGTCGGGTAAATTCTTCCCGTTCCTTCTCTTCCAGTGCATTTGTAATCGTATATACGAGATTGTCATACATCGGAATCGTAATATTTTTCAGGGCATTTGCCCTTTTCTGTGTCTTTTTGATACTTGAAGCCAGCCGGTACGCTGCATTTTCTACCTCAGAAAGCTTGAGTGTCAGCTCTTTAACACGGCAGAATGCATCACGGGCGATATCGATGGATTCTCTGGAAGTACTGAATGCATAGGTTGGTCTGGTATTTTCTTTTTCGTACTTCACTTTCGGGATTTCTGTTCCCATAATGCTTCGCGTCTGGATGCGGATAGAATCCTCGATCGGAACTGTATAGGCAAGTTCTTCTACTGTACTGATCCCGTGCTCGATATTCGCCCTCTGAAGGCACTGATAGGCATAGGTGAAGGTTTTATCGATTTCTTCCTGAATATCCTTTGCTTCGTCGATTAAGCCCATCAGCTCGCGGATCAGAATGTTCCGCTTCTTGTCCATCAGCTCATATCCCTGTCTGGCAAGTGTCAGTGAATTTTTCGCAAGTATCAGATTTCCCTTGGTGGGAAATGAACGTGGATCCATAGACTTCCCTCCTTAGCCTTTGTAGTATACGTCAAGAATCTTGGTATCGACACGGTCAAGTTCTTCTTTTGGAAGGATTCTAAGCAGTTCCCAGCCAAGATCCAGGGTTTCCTCGATGGTACGGTTTTCATTCGGTCCCTGGCCGATATAACGCTCCTCGAATGCCTTTCCGAATTCCAGGTATTTCTTGTCAATCGGAGAAAGCTCGTCTTCTCCGATAACGGAAGCAAGATTCCGAGCCTCTCCTACTTTAGCATATGCAGAGAAAAGCTGGTTTGCCAGGTCCTGGTGGTCTTCCCGGGTATATCCTTTTCCGATACCGTCTTTCATCAGACGGGACAGGGACGGAAGAACGCTGATCGGCGGGTAGATTGCCTGTCCGTGAAGATTCCGGTCAAGTACGATCTGTCCTTCGGTGATATAACCGGTCAGGTCAGGGATCGGGTGGGTAATGTCATCATTTGGCATGGTCAGGATCGGGAGCTGTGTGACAGAACCATTTACTCCTTCTACGATTCCTGCACGTTCATATAAGGTGGCAAGTTCACTGTACAGATATCCCGGATATCCTTTACGGCTTGGGATTTCCCCTTTGGAAGAAGAAACCTCACGCATGGCTTCGGCAAAGGAAGTCATATCGGTAAGAATGACCAGAATGTGCATATTTTTTTCAAATGCAAGGTATTCAGCGGCGGTCAGCGCAACCTTCGGGGTGATCAGACGCTCGACGACAGGATCGTTGGCAAGGTTCAGGAACATTGCCACATGGTTTGCAACACCGCTCTCCTCAAAGGTTCTGCGGAAGAAATCAGCTACGTCATGCTTGACACCCATTGCGGCGAATACGATGGCGAAATCCTCATTCGTGCTGCCGCCCAGAGAAGCCTGCTTTACGATCTGTGCGGCAAGCTGGTCGTGCGGAAGACCGTTGCCGGAAAAGATCGGCAGCTTCTGTCCACGGATCAGTGTGGTCAGTCCGTCAATCGCAGAAATTCCGGTGCGGATATAGTTACGAGGGTATTCACGTCTGACCGGATTTAACGGAAGTCCGTTGACATCGCGTACCTCTTCAACCGTGATCGGTCCAAGGTCGTCGATCGGTTCGCCGATTCCGTTAAAGGTTCTTCCAAGCATTTCTTCGGACAGACCGATTTCCATCGGATGTCCGGTAAGTCTGGTGTGGGTATTGTTAAGAGACATATTTTCCGTGCCTTCAAATACCTGGATGATTGCTTTGTCCTTGTAGACCTCCACAATACGTCCCATTTTGTGTTCTTTGCCGTTTACGACAAAATCTACGATTTCATCATAAAAAGCATCCTGAACGCCTTCCAGCGCGATCAGAGGGCCGTTAATGCTGCTGAGGCCTAAATATTCAATTGCCATTTTATTTTCCCTCCTTACGCGTTCTTTTCCATGATGCGGTCATGGAAAGCATCAATGTCTGTCAGATACTGGTCAAGAAGCTGAAGATTGTCATTTGGAACATCGTATTTGATCGCAATGACACGTTCAAAAATATTTTCCTCCTTGAGGACAGACATTGGCATATTCATGGCTACCAGTTCGCGGCAGCGTTTGTATAAATATAAAATGATTTCCATCATTTTGTACTGCTTCTGCAGAGAGACACAGGTATCATCCTTGTGGAATGCATTCTGCTGCAAAAATCCGAGACGGATGACTCTTGCAATTTCCAGAACCAGTTTCTGATCGTCCGGAAGTACATCACTTCCGATCAGCTTTACGATTTCCATCAGGCTGCTCTCCTGGTTCAGAAGTGCCATGATGCGGTTGCGGTAGTCAACGAATTTGGGTGATACATTGTCGTGGTACCAGGCGGCGAGATCGGTCAGATACTCGCTGTAGCTGGTCAGCCAGTGGATCGCCGGAAAATGTCTTGCGTAGGCAAGGCTCTTGTCCAGGCCCCAGAAGCAGCGGACGAAACGTTTGGTGTTCTGTGTGACCGGCTCGGAGAAATCGCCTCCCTGAGGAGATACGGCGCCGATAATGGTCACGGATCCGTCACTGCCATTTAAGTTATGCATCATGCCTGCGCGCTCGTAGAAAGCAGACAGACGGCTGGCAAGGTAAGCCGGGAAACCTTCTTCTGCCGGCATCTCTTCCAGACGGCCGGAAAGCTCACGTAAGGCTTCCGCCCAGCGGGAAGTAGAGTCTGCCATGATCGCTACGTCATAGCCCATGTCACGGTAATATTCAGCCAGGGTAAGCCCGGTATAAATACTTGCTTCACGGGCAGCTACCGGCATGTTGGAGGTATTGGCAATCAGAGTGGTTCTGTCCATCAGCGGATTGCCGCTCTTTGGGTCCACAAGCTCTGAAAACTCTTCCAGCACCTGTGTCATTTCATTTCCACGCTCGCCGCAGCCAATATAGATGATAATATCGGCATCAGACCATTTGGCGATCTGGTGCTGGGTCATGGTTTTTCCGGTACCGAATCCGCCTGGGATTGCGGCAGTTCCACCCTTTGCGATCGGGAACATGGTATCCAGGATCCGCTGTCCGGTGATCAGAGGGACACTTGCCGGGAAACGGTAGCTTGTCGGGCGCGCCTTACGGATCGGCCAGTGCTGTATCATGTTGAGCTGTTTTTCTGTTCCGTCGGAAAGCCGCAGAGTGACAAGTGTATCTTCAATCCGGTATTCTCCGTCCGACGCGCAGCAGATTACTTCACCTTCCACATCCGGCGGAACCATACATTTGTGTACGATCGCACTGGTCTCCGGAACCTCTGCTATAATATCTCCGCCATGAAGGTAATCTCCTTTGGCCACGGTGATGTGGGTATCCCATAATTTGTCGCGGTCAAGCGAATCAACGCTGACGCCGCGGGTGATAAATGCACCGCCGCCCACATTTGCGATCTGCTCAAGCGGGCGTTCGATTCCGTCAAAAATATTGTTCAGGATTCCAGGTGCCAGAGTTACAGATACCGGACTTCCGGAAGCCTCTACGATTTCTCCCGGTTTCAGCCCGGAAGTCTCTTCATAGACCTGAACAGTCGTGATGTCTTTGTCCAGGGAAATGACTTCGCCAACCAGCTTTTCCTTTCCCACATAGACCATTTCCGACATCATGAATCCGGTGTCACCCTTCAGATAGATGACCGGACCGTTTATTCCATAAATAGTTGCTGTCTTATTCAATTCCTGCACCTCCTGCTGCAAAACTGAACTGATGATATTCATAATCGACTGCAGCCTGGAAGCTGTGATCGATCAGAATATTACGGCCTCGGATTACAGCACGCATACCGCCCATAAAATCATATTCACTGATGGTGATCGTCATGCCGGTACGTTTTTCCAGTTCTGTCTGTTTCTCCTTATCAGAAGGAGAAATATAAATGGTCATCTCCTCGCCATCTGCAAAGCGTGCGGCTTCGCGGATTTTGCTGCAGAGATAGTCCAGATATTCGTCTGTTTTTGTAAAGTCAGAAAGAAGCTCCTTTACTTCATCAAACAGCCTGACTTTTAATTCATTTTGTGTTTGGCCAAGAGCACGTTTCAGTTCGGTTTCGGCTTTTGCCGCAGCTTGATTTACCTGCCTTCTGGCTCTTAAGGTCTCGGATTTGATGCGGACCTCAGACTGTGCGGTCGCTTCTTTTTTATGCTTTTCAAATAAAGATTCAAGCGCTTTTTTGTGATTGTCAATGATCGCATTTCCTTCAGAACGGGCTTCAGTCATGACCGTTTCCTGTAAATGCGCTATTTTCTCTTCAAGCGTCATTGTCTCACCTTCTATGCCTTTCTAGTTAAAGTTTCAGTCCAATCGCTTCATTGACGTATGAGGTAATGAAATCCTTTTTACGTCCTGTTCCGTGTCTGTCCGGAATTTCGATCAGAAGAGGCATCTTTCTTTTTAACTTGATCTCATCGATGAGATCCGGAAATTCTCTTCCAAAGCGTTCCGTCAGAAGAATGATACCGATCGACTTGTCGTTCATGGCAGTTTCCAGCGCATCACGCAGCTCCTGCTTTTCATGAACTACGACACCGTCCACGCCGGCAAGCCGCATTCCGGTATAAGTATCCACGTTGTCACTGATCAGATACATTTTCATGATTACAGTCTGCTGATGATCATGAAGGAGATGATAAGACCGTACAGGCATACACCTTCTGCAAGACCTACGAAGATAAGGGATTTACCAAGGACGCTGGAATCCTCGCTGATAGCTCCAAGAGCTGCGCTTGCTGCACTTGCTACGGCAATACCGCCACCGATGCAGGAAAGACCGGTAACAAGAGCTGCTGCAATGTAACCAAGACCGGTTGCAAGGCCTGCGCCTGAGGCAGCGGCGTCTGCCGCATGTACCGGTACACTTCCAAAGAGCATGATCCCTGCTACAAGGAAGGTTCCAAAGTAAGAAAGAACATTGAAGGCAAGTGCACATTTATAACGTCCTTTATTTTTTTCTCCGAGCAGGTAATATCCGAATGGAATGAAAATGCTTAAAACCAGTGCGGCAATGAGAATAAGTTTAGTTGCTAAAGTCATGATAATTTCCTCCTAAAATGAAAAACTAATTTTTTGCAGTACCTGTATAAGGTTTAAATTCGCGGCCGCTGCCTTTGTAGAAACGGCTGAACATCTCGTAATAGACAAGTCTCAGAACCTGGATTCCAACGATCAGTCCTTCGAATCCACATACAAACAGGTTGCCGAGTACGATCACTACCCAGTTAATATGCCCGCTTTCGGCACCGGCAAGCATCAGTACAACCTCCATGATGGAAGCGTGGCTGACTGCGAATGCACCGATACGGATAAAGGAAAGCGTATTTGAAAAATAGCTGAGCAGGGTTTCAAATAATTCAAAGAATGCCTGGGTGACAAACATTGCTTTGCTTTGTTCCATTTTTTCGGTTTTCTTTTTGATCTTGTTCGTCAGCAGCTCTTTCAGTGCGATCAGAAGAAGCGGTACTCCGAACATCACTGCAAGAACGATTCCACCCGGCAGAGAGTGACCTGTCATGAAAAGAACGATGCAGGTAACTGCTGCCCCGTAGAATATCAGCCCTGCCACGCCGTTTGCATCAAACCAGGTTGCTTCGGTATCTTTGGCACGGATGCCGTTTATAATATGGAAGATCATAGAAATCAGGATGATTCCCATACCAAAAGCAATCGATACGATAAATACGGTATTCAGTTTTCCGATAAACGGTAAGGTGGTCATATGATTGATCGGTCGGATCCATTTGGCTTCTATAATGTCTTCAAATCCAAACACACTTCCAAACATAAATCCAAAGAAGGTGGAGAAGATTCCGGCAAGTGATACGATTCCGGCAAGGTTCATTTTCTTTGTGAAATACAGGATTGCACCGCCGATAAAGAGCAGCAGCCCCTGACCGACATCCCCGAACATGGCGCCGAAGATAAAGCTGTACATGATACCTACAAAAATGGTCGGATCCATCTCACCGCTCTTGGGAAGTCCGTACATCTTGATGAACATTTCAAATGGTTTGAAAAGCTTTGGATTCTCAAGCTTGGTAGGAGGTTCTCCAAAATACTGTTCCCGGTCCTCTTCTACTACGATATAAACCTTGTCATCTCCCTGTGCCTCTTTGATAAATGCATTTGCATCTTCTTCGGACATCCAGCCGCAGAGGATGTAGTATTCTTCCTGTTCGTCTGTCTCGGTTCGTGCTGCAAATTTCCGGATATCAAAGTTATCGGAAAAACGTTCCAGCTGAATTCTTGCACCGAGTAGTCTGGAAGCGTTCTTGCGGAACATCTCCTGACGTTTATCCTTCACTGCCTGGATTTCATCGGTCAGATTCTGGACTTCTTTATCCAGGCTCCGGTAAGCTTCCAGCGGGGTTCCGCCAAAGTCTTCCAGCAGATCGACTTTTTCAAAGTGGAGAGACCGCATGATCGAATCGACCTTTCCTGCATCAGCATCCGATACAAAATAAACGCCATAGACATAAGAGGCATCTCTGGAGCCTTCCAGAAATAATGCATCAATGTCTTCAAGAAGTGCTTTTTCCAGCCGGTGATAATAATCCACATTGATTTTTCCAAATCTTGTGCGGATGTATTTGTACTGCATGATCTCATGCAGGTCAAAATCCAGAGAAGTAAAAGGTTCCAGGACTTTCATACGTGCCTGGATATGCTCTCTCTTTTTTTTCAGTTCTTCTTTTTGCTGCTGCAGATCCATGTAGTCATGATTGATAGAACGAATCATCTCAAGGATCTCGTCTTCGCTCTGATCAAAGGATGGCTCTGCTGGCATGTCTTTCATATATCCTAGAAACTGTGTCACTTTTGCGAGTGGATTACGGTAAGGGTTCATTTCCAGAAATGGCATCAGATTATCTACTGTCTTGAGCTCCGTGAGTGCATTTTCAAGCTGCATCTCATATTTGGAAAGATACCGGTTTGTCATGCGGTCGATGTCGGCGCGTGGTCCGGTAATGCTCAGGAACTTCATCTTAACAATCATTTCGCTGTTCCTCCTATATAAGTTAATGTCTCACGTGCAGGAAGTCCGTAGCGAACACATTCGAGCACAGTTGTAAGCTTATCAAGCTCCTCCTCTTTCAGAAAAAGATAGGTATTCACGGTTGCGATGGAATACGGATTACTTCTTCTGTCTGCCAGGTAGAGACGGTACAGGTAGTCTTTGTAAATCGTCTCGATGGACGCTGGTGTCTGAGTATCGGTGTGACGCAAATAAGGCGTTCTGGTAACCAGCTTTAAAAATTCATCGACAGACGGTGCTTCTACAAGATCCTTCAGCTGATCTACATGAATCCGGTAGTGTATCGGGATCAGCAGTGCGGAAATATCCGGCGGAAGCATGTTGTAATATTTTTTTGCACGGTAGATCCACTGCAGGTTCAGCAGGTCGATCTTTGCTCCGGCATCTCTGGTGAAAATTTCCAGTTCCTTATGCTTCAGAATCTTTTTGCGTTTCTTCCACATGGTTGTAAAATAGTACAGATTCAGTGCCAGATCGTAATCAAAAAGGGTAGGGTTCTCCGCATTTTCCAGACGTTTTAACGGCGCATAGTATTCTGTGTCCTTTAAATTTTCCACCAGCTCACTGATATTCCCCGAAGTGATCAGTTTATCGATGGAGAGATCCGAATATTTGTCGAAGAATATTTTCTTATGATCCAGATCAAAAGGCTTTTCATAATGATTAAATACGATACGCAGGCAGTAATTGATCAGATTCATCTCATAGCGCTTCAGATAAAGCTCCAGGAATTTTTTCTGATCCATTCCGGAAAAACGGTACAGGCGTGTATAATCACTGTAAAGTGACTGCACAAGAAGCTTCTCAATCTCACCGCGGTGAAGACGGTTTTCGTCCATATCTGCAAGGACATTCCGATATCCGGGATGTTCTTTGAGATAAGCAGCAACTTCGGTTACTGTATGAAATGCGGCGATATTCTGGAAATCTTCATCAGTGAGCAGTTTCGCCTGCATGGCGCGTACTTTTGTTACGATGCCACTGTATGCAAGTAAATTTCCCATATGCTATCCCTCTATGATACGTCTGACAATTTTCTCGGCATATGCCGTATGCTTCTCTTCAAAATCTTTTTTAAGTTCTTCGATCGCTGTCTGGTTCTTACGGTTCTGCCTTGCAAGAATCTCATCCATCTGACGGTTTAATCCTTTGTGGATATCGTTCAGCTCCTTTTGGGTGTGATCTTCAAGTTGTTTGTCGAACTGATTGCGTTCATTTTGAATGCGTTCTTCCAGTTCTGATTTTTCCAGTTCCGCGTGTTCCACAACAGCTTCGGCTGCGTGTTCGATTTCGGAGAGCTTTTTAACAATATGATCCATTGTCCGACTCCTTTCTTAGAAATTATTTATACATTTTTAACAATGCATACATATTCTACTACTTTAAATTAGAAAAATCTACTAAATAATAAGAGAATATCATAAGAATATTTTATACAAAACTTATAAAATATATTTTTGGGTTTTCAAATATTTCAGAATAGTATAAAATAAATAAGGTTATACATATTTTCACTAAAGGAAGAGAAAGATATATGAGGTTAAGAAATGTACCGGGAGCAGATGCTTATCTGACAGCTCATCCCCTTGTAATTAAAAATGAGACCAGATATCGCGGCACCTGGAAAGAGACTTTTCAGAATCCGGAGAATCCGATCCATATTGAGATCGGGATGGGAAAAGGACAGTTTCTTCTGACACTTGCAAAGGAGAATCCATCCATCAACTATATCGGTATCGAACGTTATTCAAGCGTACTGCTTCGGGCGCTGGAACGCTTTGATAATGACGAGGAATACAAGGATGTCAACAATATTCGTTTTATCTGTATGGATGCGACAAATCTGCCGGAGGTTTTTGCTGTCGGAGAGATTGACAAGATTTATCTGAATTTTTCAGACCCGTGGCCGAAAGCACGTCATGCAAAGCGCAGACTTACTTCCAAGCAGTTTTTCGAGCGGTATGACAAGATCCTTGCTTTTGACGGAGTCGTTGAATTTAAGACAGACAACAGAGAGCTGTTTGACTTTTCACTGGAGCAGGTGGAGCTGGCAGGCTGGGTACTTCTGGCGAAGACCTATGATCTTCACAATGATCCGACACTCAGCAGAGGAAATGTTATGACTGAGTACGAGGAGAAATTTTCCGGGCAGGGACATCCGATCCATAAACTGATCGCAATGCGCCAGTAAGACAATTGAATAAAATGCAACAGGCAGATCATAAAGGCGTTGAGTGCGTAAGATGATCCCTGGCAATATAAGAGACAGCAGATACGGAGCAATCCGCACATCGGCTGTCTTTTTGCATATATTGTAGAAAGAGGAAGTCAGGAAGGAACAGATATGCGGAAAAAGCATCATTTTCAGAATTGTATGCGGGGGTTTTGCTATAAGAATCCAAGATTTAATAAGAAGCTGATCTGTTTCAGAAATTCTTTTCAGGAAGTCTATAAAATCTTAAACCCGAAATGTGGATGCCACTAAATCCAGTCCTTTTTACATAGCCTGAGATGGCAGAAATGAGGAAAGTGTATGGGTATCGCATTGATCACGAAGGATTATGAAAATACAGTCGGAAAGCAGAGGATGCCGGTAATTGTGGAGTTTTACGCATCATGGTGTCCAAAGTGCGGAATGATGTATCCTGTTGTGGAAAGGATTGCCAGCCGGTATCAGGGAAAATGGATTTTTTATAAGATTGATATTGATATATCGAAAGAGATTGCAGAGTATATAGGCATTGAGATCGTACCGACGTTTGTGGTGTACAGAGATGGAAAAATCTGTGGATATACAACCGGAGTTCTTCCAGAAGAAACTCTGGAAGAACGAATCCGGGAAATGTTAAGAAAATAATTGGTGGAATCAATTATTCGTATGATGAATATTTTGCGCAGATTGCATTGACTTGCTATGTTAAAATTCGAATACAGCAACACCGTATGGCGGAAGATCGTAACCAAATGAATATGGTCTTCCATCACATTCCTGTTTCTTTGCTTTATATACTGCCGGGCGGGCTTTTCCGCTTCCGCCATACTGCAATTCATCACTGTTCAGTACCAGGCGGTACTGTTTGCCGCGTGGTACGCCGACACGGTACTCCGGTCGTTCGATCGGTGTGAAGTTACATACGAATAAAAGGTTCTTTTTTGCGCCCTTTGAATGACGGATGAAGCTGTAAATACTTCGTGAGCTGTCATCTGCATTGACCCACTCAAAGCCTTCCATGCAGGTATCCTGTTCATACATGGCTTTGTTGTGTGTGTAAAGATGCAGCAGGTCACGGTAGAAATTCTGGAGTGCCTGATGCTCCGGCTCTGCCAGGAGATACCAGTCAAGTTCTCTGGCCTCGCTCCACTCGCGGAGCTGTCCGAAATCCTGTCCCATGAAAAGAAGCTTCTTGCCAGGATGTCCCATCATGAAAGCATATCCGACTTTCAGGTTGGCGAATTTCTCAAATCCAAGACCAGGCATCTTATTGAGCATAGAACATTTTAGATGTACCACTTCATCATGTGATAATACAAGAATATAATTCTCGCTGTATGCATAGGTTAAGGCAAATGTCATACCGTAGTGGTCGCCTTTGCGGAAATATGGATCCAGCTTCATGTATTCGGTAAAGTCATGCATCCATCCCATGTTCCATTTCAGGCTGAATCCAAGACCATCATCTTCCGGTTTGCCCGTTACTTTTGGCCATGCAGTGGATTCTTCTGCGATCATCAGTGCGCCAGGGTTACGTCCGGTAGTAACGGAATTCAGATGCTTGAAAAATTCGATTGCTTCCAGATTCTCATTGCTGCCGTATTTGTTGGCGATCCACTGACCGTCTTCTTTACCGTAATCAAGATACAGCATGGAAGCAACAGCATCTACGCGGAGACCATCGATGTGATAATGTTCGATCCAGAACAGTGCGTTGGCGATCAGGAAGTTCTTAACTTCTGATTTACCATAATCGAAGATCTTGGTTCCCCAGTCCGGATGTTCCCCCTTCTTAGGATCTGCATATTCAAAGGTAGCTGTGCCGTCAAAGTCAGCGAGTCCGTGTGCATCGCGTGGAAAATGTGCCGGTACCCAGTCAAGGATTACGCCAATCTTATTCTTATGGAAGTAATTGATCATATATGCGAAATCTTCCGGCGTACCATAACGGGAGGTCGGAGCATAATATCCGGTCACCTGATATCCCCAGGAGCCGTCAAATGGGTATTCTGAAATTCCCATCAGTTCGATATGAGTATACCCCATCTTTTTTATGTAGTCTGTAGCTGCATGCGCAAATTCACGGTAGCTGTAGAACCCATCATCTTCACGTCCCGGATGGCGCATCCAGGAACCGATATGTGCTTCATAAATGGAAATCGGTGAGGAATGGAAATCCCATTCTGCCCGGTGCTTCATCCAGACACTGTCACTCCATTTTAAATGGGAGATATCAGCAATCCTTGAGGCAGTTCCCGGTCTCAACTCTGCACTGTTCGCAAATGGATCAGCTTTGTAAAGCTTATCTCCGGTCTGTGTCTCGATACAGTACTTGTAAAGCTGTCCGAGCTGTGCTTCCGGAACAAATGCGGTATAGATTCCAAGTGGTTCCTGACGCTTCATAACGTTTGCATCTTCACTCCAGCCGTTGAATTCACCGACTACGGCAACTGATCTGGCGTGTGGAGCCCATACTGCGAAATATACGCCGGTTTTTTTTCCATCTTTTACAAAATGTGCACCCATTTTTTTATAGATTTCATAATGGGTTCCCTGTCCGAATAAATATTGATCTAATTCGCCGATTCTATAATCAGCGGGTTTATCTTTTGTTACAGTTTTTACAGACTTTTTAGCTGTAGACTTTTTAGCAGCAGTTTTAGCAGCTGCCGGTTTTTTTACAGTAGATTTTTTTACGGCCGTCTTGCGGGTCGTGTTGGTCTGTTGTGCTGTTGTTTTTTTTACTGCCATCCCATTCACCTTCTATCAAAGATATTTAGGAATATTATACTAGAAATAGCGATAAAAAGAAAGAGTTTTGGACAACTTATACACTTCTTATGTAAGATGTCTAAAACTCTTTGTTTATAGTTATCGGTTTTGTCTGCATATATAAAAGAACGCGCCGGAAGCGCGTTCTTTGTAGAAATCTTATGCTTTAAAATCTTCTTCTTTCAGGATGATGTGGTCTGAATTATCAGTGCTTCTTCCAAATACCCGTTTCACAAGATGTTTTACATTTGCTTTCTGGGAATGTGAAATTGCTTCATCCATGATCTCTTTTACTTCTGCAACAGTAACCGCATGATCTTCTCTCTGCATCATATCAATCCGGCTGTATAATGCAAGGATTCCCATTTCATCGATACGGTATCCGTTTTCCTTAGCATAGGTCTGACCGAATGTAACCAGTTCATCATTGATGAATACCGGAAGCTCCAGTCTGGAAGTAAATTTACGTTTGAATTCGCGATGGGATGCAAACATTCTTTCCAGCGGTTTCTTCTGGTCTTCCAGAAGGAAGAGAAGTTCGCCGGTCTGTTCATCCATCATGTCATTCAGTTCACGGATGGTTCTGTCATTCATCTTGGAAGCTTTTTCGATGATCAGTGCGCCACCGTTCAGCTTATCGATGATACTTCCGATGTCCTTTTTGTTCAGAGAATCACCGGTTACGATTGCAACTTTACCCTGTTTGAGTCTGCGCTGTTTCTGGATTGCTTTTACAATATCAACTGCGAGGACTGTTTTTCCGCTTCCCTTGCGGCCAAGGATCAGGATGTTGCCTGTGCGGGAAGTTCCATAACGGTTACGGCAACGTTTGTCGTTATCAAGGATTTCAACAAGCTGTTCACTGACACCACGGATCGGTACAAAGTAAGAGAACAGCTGTTTCTGCTCTTCAGTAAGTCCAAGCTTCAGTCCAATCTCACTTGTTGCACTCAGATCGTAACGACCCTGTACAACGAATCCGGTATCGAATTTACCCATGCGTTCGGTGATTTCATCTTCTGACGGTTCTTCGATTTCAAGAACTTCGTCAATATCAGGAGTTTGCGCTGATTTTGAGGTTTCTTTCTCTGGCTCAGGAGCCGGTTTCTCGTCAAATTCAAGATCAAGATAATCATCACTGCTATCTAATTCTTCTTCATCTTCAAAGGAATCAAGGTCTGCAAAATCACCATCATCTTCGTCAGAATCATGATCATCGATATCGAGAGCAGATTCTTTTTCAAAATCAAAATCCTCTTTATGATCTTCATCTAATTCATCATCGATCTGGTAGTCATCTTCGTCTTCATCCTCGTATTCTTCCTCATCGTCATACTCGGAATCATCTTCATCCTCGTATTCCTCGTCATCGTCATACTCGGAATCATCTTCATCCTCGTATTCCTCGTCGTCGTCATACTCGGAATCATCTTCATCTTCGTATTCCTCGTCGTCATCATACTCGGAATCATCCTCATCTTCGTATTCTTCCTCGTCATCATACTCGGAATCATCTTCATCCTCGTATTCCTCGTCATCGTCATACTCGGAATCATCTTCATCCTCGTATTCCTCGTCGTCATCATACTCGGAATCATCTTCATCTTCGTATTCCTCGTCGTCGTCATACTCGGAATCATCTTTATCTTCGTATTCCTCGTCGTCGTCATACTCGGAATCATCTTCATCCTCGTATTCCTCGTCGTCGTCATACTCGGAATCGTCTTCATCCTCGTATTCAGCTTCTTCATCGTAAACCGCATCCGATTCATCATCTTCTTCGGAGTCAACGATTTCTTCAAAATCATTTTCTTCCGGATCTTCCTCGTCAGTGTCTGAAGCTTCTTTGGATGAATCTTCCGGGCTTTCAGTCGCTTCATCCTCTTCATCATCAACGAAATCTTCAGCATCTTCATCGGTGATTTCAGGCTCTTCACCATTTTCAAGCTGTTCCATCAGTTTGCGGATATCATCAGAAAGGATTGGTTTTGTAGCTCCAAGAACTTCCTCTTCTTCTTCTTTCTTCTTTTCGCGCAGGGCTTTTTCTTTCTCAGCTTCCTCCTGGCTCTTTTCAAGAATCTTTGCATTTTCACGCTGAGTTGCTTCCCAGTTGGCAAGAATTTCTTCAATCTTCATCTTACCGGTCATCTGTGAATCGTCTGAAGCAGATTCAGGAGCAACTGCACCACTTGCAACGGCAACACCGGCTTTCAGAGCATCTGAAAGGGAAGCACCGGAAATAGTTGTGGAAATATCGGAAGTGCTTCGAATCCGGGTTTTTGGCTGTGACTCAGCTTCTGGTTCGGAAGCATGTGTCCGGGCCATTGGCTCTGGAAGATCCGGAAGATCAATACTGTCTGTGACATGTACATCTTTGCGGACCTTGTCTGCAATTCGTGGATTCGGTGCCGGACGTTCTTTGGATTTTCGGAAGGAAGGTTTTCTCTTGGAAGAATCCTTACGGCCGATACCATCATTTCGATGATCGTATTTTTCCTGCTGAAGTGGAGTCAGCGGTTTGTATTTCATTTTAAGTTCCATTGCCTGGTATACATAAGTACCTTCGCTGAACCAGAGAATCAGATCATCACATTCATCAAGACATTCGGAAGTCATACCAGCTTCAGCGTATAATCTGGCAAGTTCATATGCCCATTTTTCAACGTATTCAGAATGCTTGAAATCTTCAAGAGCTTCAATCTGTTCTTTGACTGGCGCTTTCTGTGCTTTTAAGATCTTATACCGGAGAATGTACTGGTTTGGATCTTTCGGAGCAAGCTTGACAAATTCTTCGTAGCAATCAGCTGCTTCATCGAAATGTCCCAGCTTCAGAGAAATAATTCCCAGGCGGTATACAACCTTTCTGCTGGAAGGTGCTTTATCATACGCAATAAATAAGGTATCACGTGCTTTACCAAGTTCCCCCGCATTTTCATAGATTTCGCTTACGGTAGAGAGCATGGCGGTATTTTTTACTTTACGCCAGTCGATCGTATCTGCAATCGACATCGCTTTCTGGTAAGACTTCTGTTCGGCATACGCAAGCATCTGCTCTGTCTTTGCGCGATATTCATATTTATCCAACGTTTCTCACCTCATATGATTATTATTAATTATTTTACTTTTCCTCAGTAAGTCTGACTTTTGTACCAGAAACGGAAAACAAAAGTCTTATAATTTTACTTACTAAGTGTATCATAGAGCGTTGTCAATGTCAAAAATTACGGCTGATATTTTTCAGAAATGTTAAAAAAATATTACAAAAAATTCACAAATTGGGAGCTGGTAACAGAAAAAAAGGAGACAGCCATCTTTTGAATGGCTGTCTCGGAATATTCAATTGTAATTTTTATTTTTATATCGGAGGAATTAAGTAATTCTTATTCCTGTAAGTTCTTTGAGCATTTCATATGATATTCAGATTTTATAAAATTTATAAAAATGAAATCATATGAATCGATTTTGATCAATTCTGATCGTTCGTTATTTTATATAATCAGGTAATCCAATTTTGGTATTTATCAGCTTTCTCGTCACTGTTAAATTTACTTATCAATGAATGTTTCTTTACACATTTTCTGATCTTGAATTACTGTGGTATTTACTTCAATATGTCAACAAATGCTGAATCTTTTTATATCTTATAATCGCTTCCGGTTTATCTACTACTCCGACCTTTTTTATCATTAACTTTTCTCTTACCGGATTATAATCTATGGTTAAGGCTCATCTCACAGGAATTTACATTTGCCATACCATTAACATATTGAGTTTTAGATGATGAAATATCCAACGGTCAAAGCCTCCTTCCTTTCGTTCTCGTTCCAAAATTTTATCCGGATATTCTTTTTCTCTTATACTTTTTTCTGTTCAGAAGTCAGATATCAATTTTCTCTTATTATTATAAATTATCAATTTTAAAAATTGTTCTCTACACACTCCACTTACAAAACGCTCATAACTAAAATGTATAGTTGCTTTTTAAAAACTTTCTAACCTTCAAATAACAATTATTCTTGTTACCCTTTTCTGATCTGGTTCTTCATCTTATACTCTTGGCGAGTATATATGAAACTATGTAACAGATTAAAAAAATATCTTTTTGAAATTCCCTTTCTCGTCAGGAACTTCTTTTCTTTTGGATTGACTTAATAATAACACCCAAATACTTATTTGTCAATATAATTTTAAAATAATTTTGTTAAAATTAGAAAGAATTGAAATTGTAATATACATATCAGAAAATTCAAACAATTATAAATACGATTAGAAATAGTTATAGCCATTTGCAATATATTCGGGGTTTTGCTATTGTTTCCATCCATAAATGCATGATACACTAAAAAATAGATGAAAAATACAGGCTATGGCATTGGGATAAAGAAAGGAGACCTACAGATATGGGAGGATTTTTTGGCGTTGCATCAAAAGAAGCATGTAATCTGGATCTTTTTTATGGAACAGATTATCATTCGCATCTTGGAACCCGCCGCGGAGGTATGGCTACTTACGGAAGTGATGGCTGGAAGAGAGCAATTCATAATATTGAAAATTCGCCGTTCCGTACAAAATTTGAAAAAGATGTTGATACAATGAAGGGAAATATTGGAATTGGATGTATTTCAGATTATGATCCACAGCCAATTCTGATCCAGTCGCATCTGGGGTGCTTTGGAATTACGACAGTAGGTAAGATCAATAATGCGGATCAGCTGATCCGGAATCTTTATGAAAATGGACATACACATTTTCAGTCTATGACCAATGGACAGATCAATTCTACAGAGCTGGTTGCGGCATTGATCTGTAAAAAGGATTCGTTTGTTGAGGGAATCCGTTATGTGCAGTCAGTAGTTGAAGGCTCGATGACGCTTCTGCTTCTGACAGAGAATGGAATTTATGCAGCCAGAGACCTTCTCGGACGTACACCGGTTGTGATCGGAAAGAAAGAAAATGCATACTGCGTTTCCTTTGAAAGCTTTGCATATATCAACCTTGGATACACAGATTACAAAGAGCTGGGACCTGGGGAAATCGTCTACGTGACACCGGAATCTGTGGAGACTGTAAGTCCTGCATGTGAAAAGATGAGAATCTGTTCGTTCCTGTGGGTATACTATGGATATCCTACTTCTTCTTATGAAGGGGTTGGTGTAGAAGAAATGCGTTACAACTGTGGAAAGCTTTTAGCACAGAGAGATGACCATTCGATCGACGTGGATATTGTTGCAGGAGTTCCGGATTCGGGTATCGCTCATGCGATAGGCTATGCAAATGAATCAGGTATTCCGTATGCAAGACCATTTATCAAATATACTCCGACCTGGCCAAGATCCTTCATGCCGACAACACAGAGTCAGCGTAATCTGATCGCCAGAATGAAACTGATCCCGGTACATAGTCTGATCGAAGACAGGAGCCTGCTGCTGATCGATGATTCTATCGTGCGTGGCACACAGCTCCGTGAGACGACAGAGTTCCTGTATCAGAGTGGCGCAAAAGAAGTGCATGTCCGCCCGGCATGTCCACCGCTTTTGTACGGATGCAAATATTTGAACTTCTCCCGTTCCAAATCAGATCTGGATTTGATCACAAGAAGGATCATCCGTGAGTGGGAAGGCGACAATGATGTCAATGTACTGAGTGAATATGCGGATCCGAACAGTGACCGGTATGCAGCAATGCTGGAGGAAATCCGCAAGAGACAGAATTTCACTTCACTTCGTTATCACAGACTGGATGATCTGATCAAATCAATCGGGATTGATGCATGCCAGGTATGTACCTACTGCTTTAACGGTGTGGAATAACAGGTAAATGAAAATATAAAACAGGTGTCCACGTAAGTATATCTTAGTGATATATCCCCGTGGGCACCTGTTTTTGTATATACGATTTTGGTGTATAAGGTGATGTGGAATGGTGTACAAAGTATGCGGAGCGGCAGCTCCTTCTGCAAAGCTGCACTATAGCAGCAGATCATCTATCTTCACATAGTCTCCCATCCGGTATGCTTCAATTGCATTTCCATTGATCACATAGAACTTTTCATTTGCATACACACCGCGGGTTCCAAGGTAAGAATTACCGTTGACTTCCTCCTGCATCTGTACCTGGAAGCCCTGATCTTTATCGTAAGAAAGGATCACATACTGGTTGGCAGATCCGGAAAGCGGAAAGCCGATCAGATTCTTTTCCGGATCAACCAGTGCTGCACGGTAGTCAGAAAAAACATCCGAGTAATAGTACTGATCCAGTGTGTACTTGCTGACTTCCTTCACATCCGAAGGATCACTGATATCAAACATGGAGATCTTTACCCCGTTTGTAATGCCATTTTCATCGGTATCCATACCGATGCCAAGAAGCAGGTTATCACTGTAAAAATGCAGGTATTCCGAAAAGCCGGGAATTTTCAGCTTGCCAAGGATCTTCGGATTCTCCGGATCGGAAAAGTCTACGGAGAATAAAGGATCTGTCTGTTCATAAGTTACAAAGTAACCGGTATCGCCCAAAAATCTTGCGGAATAGACCTGTTCATTTTTGGCAAGATCCTCGATCTTACCGATTGTTTTCAAATCTGCATCCAGCACATAGACTGAATTGGACTGTGAAGAGTTTCCGACATTATGCGTAACCGTTGTCACCAGCCGCAACGTATTGTCATACTCATCAATGCTGAAGGAATCGTTCAGATATCCTTTTACTTTGCCCTGGGCAGAGCCGGAAAGTTTTCCTTTATTGTAAGACAGCTTGCGGAGGATCGTCTGATTCTTTGCCGCAAGATTATCTGCGAGGATACTGCTGTTCGCATACTCGTAAATATAAATGTTGTTCTCACTCACATAGACTTCGCCATTCTCAGACATGACTGCTTTCTGGTCTGCTGCCTTATCCGGACTGGAAGCGGAAACGGAGCTGACAACAAGGTACTGGTCTGCTGCATGGTTCGTCGGGAGATAGATATCCGACTGCTTCAGAAGATTGTCACCAACAAGCGGAACATAGGAAGGATAATCTTTTTTGGTGATCGTATCGTAAATATAATAGTCGCTGAATACATACAGATATCCGTCTTTAAAACGTGAAGTGCGGTAGTAACCACTCTGCTCCACGGTTCCGATGGATTTCGGATTGTTGATATCTGCCAGATCATAAGTCTGGATACGGGTACAGCTGCCGCGGTACAAGGTTTTACTGTCAGAATCAACCTGCGTGTTCTGCATGTTGCCAAGGACAAAAAGCTTCTGGTCACTCAGGTAAAATTCGGATGCCTGAAAATTCTCATTCAGCGAAATAACGGAAACAACCTTCATCTGATCAGACCGGATATCTACAATGGAAATTTCCTGTGAGTTTGCTTTCAATGTATAAAGATAACTTCCATCCGTTTTTACAATGTCTGCTTCACCGACACCCTCTGTGCGGACGTTGGTATCGGAAAATGAAGTATCCACAGCACGTGCAGAGGCTGTTGCCGAATCCGAAGAGGAACTGGAACTATCGGTGCGTGCACCACTGTCGGCTGTTTCAGTTGAATACATGACAATTCCGCTGTCGGTTGAACCGGTAACAGATGAAGAATCCAACTCATCCTGATAAGATTGCAGGTATGTGTAGACTTCATCATAATCGGTTGCAGTCTCTAAAGTATCGGAAGAGGCAAGCTTACCGGAGGATGTACCGATTGAAGAACTGCCTTTTGTGGAAGAAGTGGCTGAGTCTGAAGAAAGATTCTGCTGGCGGATGTGGGCGCCAATGCCGACAACCAGTACCAGTGCGGCAGCGATAAGTCCTCCGCGCATCCGGTGGCCGCGGGAAAATCCATGCTTTTTCGGGATATGTTCGGAAGCCTGAGTGCTGTTATGCTCTTCCAGCATTTTCATAATCTGATCCGGTGCAAGGCTTTCCGGAACAGGAGTTTTTTCCGTAGATTGTTTTATTTTATCCAGTATTTCTTTTTCGTGATCTGTCATATGAAACACCTCCTATTACTCTTTTATCCTACTCTTTCAGAAGCCAGCTCATCTTTTCGAGGGCACGCTTTCTGCGGGAGCGGACTGTATTCGGGTTCAGCCTTAGCATTTTTCCGATCTCTTTACTGTTGTAACCGCCATAGACGGATAAGCCGATGATCAGCTGATCGTCTTCATCGAGAATAAGAAAAGCACGCTCGACATCTGTGCGGAGTCCGTCACAGTATGTGGCAGAAGCATGATCTTCTTTCAGCTCGGTCTCGGTCCGTTCACGGCTCTTTAACTTCCGGCGGCACACATTTGCCAGAATCTGAAAGATCCAGGAACGGAATGCTTCTTCTTTGCGTAATTTATGTATGTTCTCATAGGCGGAAAGAACGGCTTCACTGACGGCGTCTTCTGCATCCTGCGGATGATGCATCATGCAGAGCGCAAAACGATACAGATCCTGATAAACCGTCTTATATAATTCTTTAAATGCAATTGCATCGATCATAAAGTCCCTCCTCTCATAACAGGTTCTTTGTATATAAGAGTATAAAAAAGTCGGAAGTGTTGCAAAAAGGGACAGAAAAATTTCCGTCCCTTTTAAATCATATCATTGTCTGAGAAAAATTAACCTCTGTAATAATTGATCAGACATCCTTTGAGGATGATCTCACGTTCTGCATCCGTCAGATCACCGAGCTTCAGATCAATCTCCTTCAGATCATCGCCTACGACATAAGCCTTGATCGTGGAAGCTTTATCTTCTACTGCTTTGCGGATATCCGGCACGAAGAGATAGTCACCGTTCCTGAAAGAAAGCTTTGTGTGTTCCTCTTCGGTAATAAACGGAAGCATGCCCCAGTTGATCAGGTTCGAGCGGTAACGTTTGGTTGCGTACTCATTCGCGATATTCGCCCAGCCGCCGAGAACCTTCTGGCAGGAAGCAGCCTGCTCACGGGCAGAACCATCACCAGGTTTGACCGCGAAAATGGTACTTCCGACACCGATATTTCCTTTGCCGACTTCCGGATAAGACTTCTGGATTGCTGCCATCACCGGTTTTAATTCATCCAGTACATCCAGTGGACAAGTACCTGCTTCAATCGCTTTCTGGGCTTTCTGGACTTCTTTCGCGCGTCCTACATAGGCAGGATCCTTTCGGGAAAGTGCAAATTCAGCAAGTCCAAGCGGGTTGGAACGATAAGAAGAAGTCTCGCCGGACGGGATCAGTTCGTCTGTCGTTGTAACCGGATCGTGGATCTCAGATACGACCTTCAGGATCAGATTCTCAGGAAGAGCGCTCATTGCCGGCCAGTCTTTGATGTTCGGTCCGAATTTGATCTCAACCGAAGGATCAGCAACGCCGTGGCTGTCAAATACACGGTTGGCGTAAATTCTGGAATCAAAGTGGTAGGTCGGGTTCTTGTATTCAATATCAAAATCTGTTGCCGGAGTAAGGAAACCTTTGTTCGCAGCAGTTGCGGCAATGGAACGTGCATCCATAAGGGCAACAGATGCGATCTGTCCACTCTGCAGCTTGCTTCCTTCACGGTTCGGGAAGTTACGGGTAGAGTGACGGATGGAAAATGCATTGTTTGCCGGAGTATCCCCTGCACCGAAGCATGGTCCGCAGAAGGCAGTCTTCACGATCGTACCGGCTTCCATCAGGTCAGCAACCGCACCATTTTTCACAAGCTCCATGTAGATCGGTGTACTTGCCGGGTAAACACTGAAGGTAAATTCATCTGATCCGATGTATTTGCCACGGATGATGTCTGCGGCAGCACAGATATTTTCAAAACCGCCGCCGGCACAGCCTGCGATGATACCCTGATCGACATAAAGCTTACCATTTACGATCTTGTCCTGAAGAGAGTAATCCACAGCACCGTCCAGGCTTACCAGTGCGCGCTGCTCTACATCATGGAGAACATCTGCAAGGTTGGCATTGACATCCTCGATGGTGTAGACATTGGACGGATGGAACGGCATGGCGATCATAGGCTTGATCTCACTCAAATTGACGTATACAAGACCGTCATAGTAAGCGACTGCGCCAGGCTCCAGTTCCCTGAAGTCATCACTTCTTCCGTGGATATCGTAGAACTCTTTGATCTTGTCATCGGTTCTCCAGATAGAAGAAAGGCAGGTTGTCTCTGTCGTCATAACATCGATTCCGATACGGAAGTCTGCACTTAATTTGCCAACGCCAGGTCCGACAAATTCCATGACCTTGTTATTGACATAGCCATTGCCGAAGGTTGCGCCGATGATCGCAAGGGCAACGTCCTGTGGTCCGACACCTTTTACCGGTTCGCCGTCCAGATAGATTCCGACAACGCCCGGCATCTTGATATCATAAGTCTTGTTCAGAAGCTGTTTTACAAGTTCCGGTCCGCCCTCTCCCATTGCCATGGTACCGAGTGCACCATAACGGGTGTGGCTGTCAGAACCAAGGATCATCTTGCCGCCGCCTGCGAGCATTTCACGGGCAAACTGGTGGATAACGGCCTGATGAGGCGGAACATAGACACCGCCGTACTTCTTCGCACAGGTCAGTCCAAACATGTGGTCATCTTCATTGATCGTACCGCCGACTGCACACAGAGAGTTATGGCAGTTGGTCAGAACATAAGGGATCGGGAATTTCTCCAGTCCGGATGCTCTTGCAGTCTGGATGATTCCGACAAAGGTAATGTCGTGCGAAGTCAGCTTGTCAAATTTGATCTGAAGCTGCTGCATATTACCGGAAGTATTATGCGCACTTAAGATCCCATAAGCCATTGTCTCTTTTGCAGCAGCTTCTTTTGTTGTCTCAATACCTGTCTTGCTTTTTACGGCAGCAAGTGCATCGGGTGCATCTGCAATTACCTCAGTACCGTGTAAAAGATAGGCACCGCCTTCGTATAATTTCACCATATCATGTCCTCCTATTTTCTGTTTTCTATAAATTTCATGTGGTCTGCGACCATCAAAGCAATCTTAAATGTCAGGGCGTCCTCAAAGACTCTGACATCCAGCCCGGTCTGCTTCTGGATCTTCTCCAGCCGGTAGACGAGCGTATTCCGGTGGACGAAAAGCTGTCTCGCTGTCTCCGAAATATTCAGGCTGTTTTCAAAAAATTTATCAACTGTGGATAAGGTTTCTTCGTCAAACTGATCAACGGTATTTCCGGCAAATACTTCTTCCAGGAACATCTCGCATAAGGAAACGGGAAGCTGGTGGATCAGCCGTCCGATACCGAGTTCGCGGTAGGATAAAATATTGCGTTCCGGATAGAAGATACGTCCCACATCCAGAGCCATGCCAGCTTCTTTGTAAGACTGTGAGACCTCTTTGAGTTCGGGAATGATGGTTCCGAAGGAAAGCCGGACATTGACCATAGCTTCGGTGTTGATCGCATTCACCAGCATATCGGCAGTCGAACGGATCGTATCATAATCATCCGTACTGTCAAGGGACTTGATCAGAATAATATGTCCCTCATCTACGGCAGTAACAAAATCGCCGGTTCCCGAGGAATAAATCCCACGGATCATATCCAGGACGATCGTGTCATCTGGATTCTTCGGTTCGATCAGATAGACGACTCTGCGCTGCTCAACTGTAATACCAAGCTTTTTCGCCTGATTGTAGATATCTACGAGAAGCAGGTTATCCAGGAGCAGGTTCTGGATAAAACGGTTACGGTCAAGACGTTCGCTTCCGGATCTTAAAAGGCTCTCCAGCTGGCAGACACTTAAGCGTCCGCTGGTATGCACATCAATCTCACTATTGTGCTCGATCACGAAAATATAAGTCAGTTCATCATCATCATAAACCGGAAACAGACCATAGCATTCATCCAGGTGCTCCTCCGATACGCCGGTAACCTCCAGCTCTTTTAAAAATGAGCAGACAGCTTTTTTTACTGCAGGCTTCTCCTTACCTACAGCTGCAAGCATCACTCCGTCTGTGTTCCAGATGGAACAGTTACACTCGATGATATCCCCTATTTCATTGATTGTTCTCTGTAAAATCTGGTTGGATAACAATCCATTCACCTCTCCATTCTTTTCAACATATGACAAATGGGAGAATTGTGAAATTCCCCCATCTTCTTCTGACAATACAATCTGATATTATTTTAGCAAATGTTTCACACTTTAGCAAGTTAAAATGAAAAACGTTTTCTCTTATTCGTCTTCGTCATCGCGTCTGTCAAGCATGGCAGCAACGATTTCAAGAATCACAGCAAGACCGATCATAGATGCAGCGGCAATCTTTCCAGCAGTGCCGGTTGCAGTCTGTGCGATACCGCCAACAACCGGAACAGAAAGCTTTACTTTTCCGATGTAGTTGTTGTAAGGAATCGGATTCATATCTTTTTCCTCATTGGCATCCCCTTTGGTGATAAACTGTCCCATCGCCGGGCTGTTGGATACTACACGGTGGGTGATGATCGAGCCGTCTGCATTGTTGCTGTAAAAAGCAATGACATCATCTTTGACGATCGTGTCTGGTTCTTCATACCGGACATAGACCAGGCTTCCCGTCGGGATCGCCGGTTCCATGCTCCCACTGATCACGGTGTACATCTGAAAACCAAAAGCTTTCGGAAGCGTCAGCGGAATACAGGCAAGAATCAGTACTGTCAGTAAAACAGTGCCCAGTGCACTGCAAAATGCAGCCACCGGGCTTTTCTTTTTCTTCGTTCTCTTCAAAAAAGACTTCTCCTTTAGTGCCGCGCTTTTTTTATTTTGCACGTTTTTTCAAGAATACGATCAGTCCTACGAGAGCTGCTACCGCAACAACGATAATGCCGATCCCTGCTGCGATCGGAGTTTTGCTCGTCTTGTCTTTCGCATCGATATTTCCTTTTGGAGTGTCTTCATCATCCAGATCTACCAGAGACTTTGGTGTCTGTTCATCCGGTGCGGTGGTCGTATCGTCTGTCGTATCCTGAGAATTGTCTGCATTCGTTGTACCACCGGCAGTACCGCCTGTTGTAGTACCACCCGCTGTAGTGCCACCTGCTGTAGTACCACCTGCTGCAGTACCACCCGCTGTAGTACCTCTACCAGTACCGGCGGCTGCACCTGTTGTACCGGCAGCTCCGGTTGTACCTGCTGCACCGGCAGGAGTTGCGGTTCCAGGAACTGTTGTTGTGACGGTAGTTGTTGTCTCAACGATACGGTCTGTAGCTCCCGGTGTGTAGGTAAACGTAAATACATTCTCAGATTCATTATCACTCAAAGTCTTCGTAAGTGCAAGAGCATCAGGAATATAATTTTCAACGTAACGGTAAGCAACGACCGGCTTGTCGCCGACGTTTCCGTAGAAGGTCTGGCTCTCTGCCAGTGATTTACCGGATGCATCCTGATAATTTACGGTATAGGCAACCATGTTGCCTTTGATTCCGTAAGCGACTACATAGTCGGCATCTTTATCAACGGTAAAGGAAGGAGCCGCAAGTGTTTCGTTATTGTCACGTCCGCTGAGACGGATTCCTTTGACATAATACTTGTCGTCTGTTACCTGGATGTCATTCAGATTGAAAGTAACGGTAGAACCGGAAGCAATGTTTGTCTGCTCGATCTTGTTCTGTCCGTTAATTGTTCCTTTGTTACCTGCGGATAATGTTACCTTGTAGGTATACGGTGTAGTATCATCTGCCATAACGCTCATTGTGGATGCACCGAGTGTCATGGATACAGTCAGAAGAGAAACCAGTAATCTTTTCCATCTTTTCATCTGCTTACTCTCCTTTCTGTCTGCGTCTTTTTGTGTTCTTATTGAGTGTGTAGATACCATATGCAAGAAGGATCAGTCCACTGATGAGTGCAAGCACACAGAAGAGAAGAATTCTTGCAGTATCACCGGTTTTAACGGTCTTGGTTGTCTTAACAATCTTATTCTTGGTGATGGTTTTGCCGGCTGAAACCTTTTCTACTGCAAAGTCATGCGGAGCTTTGCGAGTGTGAGCTGATAACCGTTGCCCTGTGTCTCACCTTCAACACCGACGGTAAGGTGTACCGTTCCGGTATTATTGGAAGCAAGTCTTCCGAGGTAGAAATATTCTTGGGTTGAGCTATCGATCTGCTTCAGACCTTCTCCTGCTTTGGAAGCGCCTTCCCCTCCGACAGTTGTACTGTCATAGAGTACCTTTTCGGCATTATCACTTCCAACATAGGTCAGCTTGTATTCATAAGCACCACCTTCTGCGGAAGACTGTGCATCCTCCAGTGTCTGGATCACTTCGTTGGTCATGTACCAGTCGGTATCCGTACTGTCGGAGTTCTTAAGCTGAACCTTGAGCTCGATGCTGTCACCCGGCTGGATATTTGCCAGCTCGTCAGTCACATCGGAGCTTTTAAAATTACTTTCCATCTTGCCGCCGGTGAAATTAACCTGCCATCCGTCGTCTCCCTGGTAATCCTTTGCAAATGCAGTTGTGTGTACCCCTGCTGCCATTATCACTGTCATGGCGAGGCACAAAATTTTCTTTTTCATACTCTGTACCTCCCTACTGTAAGCTCATTGTTGTTTCGTCGTCTGATACATTTACGTCCACGCCCCAGGCACTCTTGATCGCGTCCTTTGCGTTGTGTGTCTGAACTGCATCCACCTCTGCGTCAATGTGGAAGGTGTAGCCATTGTACTTGTAAGTATAAGTGATGGTTTTGCCTTTTTCAGATTCGGTTACATGCTTTGTTACATCCGATGCAATCGAAGGATTGATTCGGAGTGTATCCGATAATGCCGGTGTGGTATCTCCGGCTGCAACTGCCTTGGTATAATAAAGAACGGTACGCTCTTTCGTGGACTGTGCACCTGCAACCTGCCATCCGTTGTCTGTGAGGAAGTTCAGCTCGATCAGATCCGGTGAAAGGTTCGTGTATTTATTGCCTTTTTCGTCCTGCCAGCTCTTTGTGATGATCACACGTACAAAGGTGTCGATCGTACCGCTGTTCTTGACGCTGATTGCTTCGTTATATTTCTTGCCGGGTGTAAATGTCTCATCCTTTCCAAGAAGGTTTGTGAGAAGTGTACCCTGTGAGGTTCCCTTCCATTCATTGTTCGATACATAATCCCGGCTGCTGACTACTTTGTCATTTTCCAGAAGAGATACGCCGATACTCTGCATATTCATCTGTGCGGAATAATTCTCACTGTAGTAAGTGAGTGCGGCGCGTGTACTGCCGACAGTGCTTCCAACCAGCAGGAGTGCTGCGGCTGTCAGAACCAGGGCAGGTTTCTTTGGAAATGATTTCTTTTTCTTTTTCATTCTCATTACCTCCTACTCTGTCGTCTGTGTGCTGTCGTCTTTGATTACGTGGTTCCAGTCGGCGTATGGTGTACCATCTTCCTTGTAAAGAACCGGTGTGCATTCCTGGATAACTATGACGTTAAATTCTTCTGGTTTGTCATTGCCTGACGGGAATGTGTATTTGATGTTGAGTTCCGTTTCCGTTTCTTTTCCTGCCGGAAGTACTTCATCGTAATACCAGTAGCCCGCATCACCTGCTGTCCATCCACCGCCTGGTGCGTTATAAGTAAGCTCTACCGGTGCGAATGCTGTGACTCTTACGAAACAGTCATAATCACCGGTATTTTTAATTGTAATGTGCTTTCCGTTTTCATCAACTTCTTCTTTCGGGACTGTCTCAGTAAATCCCATATTCATTTTCACACCGCCACCGGCTGTCGAATAAGTTGTAAAATACGCCATCGCGCTTCCAACTGCCAGGGTTCCGGTAAGAGCAAGTGTTGCTGCTGCCATGATTAGTGGTTTTTTATGTAACTTTCTCATTCCGATTCCCCCTTTCTAGTTCTTTGCTGCCGGTTTGGTGTACTGATACTGATCATTTTCATCGAGTTTGAAATTATTTTTTACGCCGTATCCGCCATTGGTACGTCCATCGTGTTTGTTGATAAATGAAACCTCTGCCGGTTTGAATTCTACTTCGGTTTCTTTTTCAGGATTAGCAATGATGTCTGTTTCCTGACTTTTAGCAGAAGCGAGTTCATAGCTTGCACCGCTGTAAACCTCCGTTACCTTGACATGAGATCCAGCAGGAATTTTTTCGATCGTTACAGAATGGCTGCCTGCTGCGCTAAAGGTAAGCTCTTCGATTCTGGTTTCTTTTTTCTTATCCAGTGTTGTGATATCGATCTGGAATACGAACGTTGCATTGTTACCGAAGGTAGCATTGTGATCTACCAGTTCCTTATTGATCACCAGATTACCGTATCTTACGTGCTGTTCCGGTTTCAGGCCAACTGCACTGTTGTATTCTTTGGTCAAATCGTAGATCCAGTCATCACTTGCACCGTTACCACTGTAGTAGTTATTGGTCGGAAGTGATACAAGGTAAGGAGTAAAGGTATAAGTATAATTGGTTGTAATCACTTTTGGTGTATCTACAAGGTAAAGTCCTGTATCCAGTCCTGTTGCAGTACCTCTTCCCTGTGTCAGTGTGGTTGTAGTTGGCTCTGTGTCATCCTTCAGCAATTTCTTCGCTTCTGCTGCACGTTCTGCCCAGGTAGCAGCTGCCGCATCCAGGTTATCAGCACTTACGGATGAAAGATCCAGTTTTGAAAATGCACCGATTCCGGTATAGTTGCCGGATTCATCAACCGAAGCAACTTTATACAGGTTTACCGGAATGCTTGCGCTTAGAAGTTCACTGCTGTTCCCACTAATGTCGAATTCGATAGAACACTTCTGTCCGGTATTGATCGCGCTTGCGGCTTTCGCACCCGGAAGAGTGAGCAGTGGAAATGTAAGAGCGACAGCTAAGAGAAAAGTACTTCCCTGTTTTAATCGTTTATTCATCATCGCCTCATGTCCTCCTTAAAAATCTTGGTTATTCTTTGTGAGCTTTTCTCTTGGAAAGGAATCGCAAGAGAATGATCACAAGAATCGTGATTGAAAGTCCTAAAATTAAATAGAGCATATAATAATTCTGAATGGCTTTTACCATAGAATCTGTAACTGATTCGGTAGCATCCTCTTCGCCGTTATATGGAACTCTGGTTCCTCTTACGAGAAGACGATGGGAGTTGACTCCATATGGTGTACAGGTAAATAAAGTTACCTGATCTTTTCCTTCTTCAATCTGGAGTGCTTTCTCCAGTGTTTCATGATCGTCTTTGTCTACCATCGGAAGAATCTGGTCTACCTTGTAGGCAAGGACTTCATCCAGTACATGGATGTAAAATTTATCGCCAACTTCGAGCTGATCGATATCGGTAAAAAGCTTTGCGCTTGGAAGTCCACGGTGAGCTGCGAGAACACTGTGGGTACTCTCCCCTCCGATCGGAAGCTTTGTGCCGTTCAGATGTCCGACACCGGTCTGCAGATCCTTGTCACCGGTGCCATGGTAAATGGCAAGCTTGATGTTGATCTTCGGAATGGAAAGATATCCCATTACTCCGTCATCTGCAACGTTCAGGATCTTCCAGTATTCGGTGTCTTTGATGTCATTTTCATCTTCACCAAATACATCTCCGTAGAGGTTGTTCTGCTGAATGGTATCATTGAAAGCTTTTGCCTTTTCCCACTCAGAGGTGAAGTCCTCCGGTTCCATGTCCTGTATTGTATTGTCATAGCTGCTGATCAGCTGATTCTGTCTGTAGGTGTTCCACTGGTTGGATACCATCGGATAGATCAGAATCCCAAATCCTATCAAGAATAACAGACCGAAAAGGAAGGTTGAGATTTTTCTTTTCATAGGCATATTCCCTTTCTCGTTCTTATTCTCTTTTTAAGAGGTCTCATTTTTCTTCTTTTGAAGCTTCTTCTCCTTTAAGTATAACACAAGGATGAAGATTGTGGTAATTACAAGACCAATAATTACCCATAAAAGATAATTTGTATGAAGACTAATTCCGCTGAGCGGTGTCTTCTCATCGGCAACTTCCTGTTCCACATAAGGTACTCTGTGACCACGGACCAGAAGCCGCTCGGTATTGACTCCGTATGGAGTACAGGTTAAAAGTGTTACAAGATCTTTTCCTTCTTCTACTGCAAGAGAGGAAGTTTCTTCCGGTTTTACTACGGAAATCTTGTCGACTTCATAACATAATGTTTCGTTTAATACATGGATCAGAAAATGATCGCCTTCTTCCAGCTGATCCAGATCGGTAAAAAGAGACGCACTCGGAAGTCCACGGTGTGCGGAGATAACGGCGTGTGTACTTTTACCGCCGATTGGAAGAGAGCTTCCTTCCAGATGTCCAGCTGCCTGTTTGAGAACATCTTCGTCGGTAGTGTGGTAGATCGGAAGCTTGATGTCAATCTTCGGGATCTCCACGATTCCCATCATCTCGTCACCGGCAATATTCAGAGCATCCATGTAGGACTGGTCTTCTTTGTCACTGGCTGCGGCAACTGCAAATGAGTCAGGAAGGATACTTGGAAGTAAGGCTTCGTTGTAAGCTTCTGCTTTCTGCAGTTCTGCGTCATAATCAATCTCATGTGCTGCATCCTTTTCGGATACAGTCTGTTCATAACTGCTGATCAATTGCTTTTGCCTGTAGTTATTCCACTGGTTTGCAACGAATGGATACAGCAGTAAGGACAACCCGGCTAAAAATATGATGCCAATAATAAGTTTGTTTGTTTTGCGTTTCATCCGAACTCTCCTTGCTGTTGTATTATTTTTTAGGAATCCGGGGCGACCTGCCCCGGATTCAATATCTGATTATAAATAATTATTGCAATTATTTGTTGTCTGATTTCTTGCGGCTTGCGAAGAACAGACCAGCTGCTGCGATCATGATAACGCATCCAGCGATTGTGAAGATTGTTGTACCGATACCACCGGTTGATGGAAGAGCGGAAAGTTTTGTATCATTTAACTGACCTTCATTATATAATTTAGCTGTAGCAACATCTCCATTTACAGTAAGTGTAAGAGTTTTACCATCTGTATTGATAGAATATCCTTCTGGTGCTTTAGTTTCTTCGAAATGATAAGAACCAACATCTAAACCTTCTACATCAATCATACCGTTTTCATCTGTTACAAGTGTTGCTGTAGCATCTTCTGCATCCGGAGCATATTTATATTTTCCATTCTCCTGCTTTGTGAATGTTAATGGTACTTCTTCGCCATCTTTATACAATACGAATTCAGCGTTTGCTAAAGCATTATTTACATTGCCATCACCATATTTCAGTAAAACAAGTTCTCCAGTAAATAACTTAACTGGGACATTATCAGCACCGTAGTCTACACCAGCTGCATGACTACCAGCTTTGTTTTCTACTGTTGTTTTGGTTACTTTTGCAGTATAGGTAACTGTGATTTTCTTTCCAGCGTTCGGATTGTCTGTATCAGCAACTAAAGTGTTTAAATTAACGGTAAATCCTTTACCATCTTCATTTACTACGATTTCTCCAACTTGCCCATCTTTGCCTTCCATAGTTACACTATTAACTGCATTTGGACCTGCTAAATAATATTCAGCACCTTTAATTTTATCAGTAATTGTAAATGTTCTGTTTTCAGTATTAGCTGCATCAAGAAATGGTACATATGCTTCAATTGTATAAGTTACGATATCTCCGATTGCTACTACATGATCGTCATCAGCTACTGTTTTGTCTACAGTTGTTGGAGATTTTTTAGCTGTTACTTCTGCATTTGTTAATGCTGGATATGGTTCTCCAAATCCTACATATGCTGTTGCTGTTTTATAAGTAAATCCTGTTTCTTCTGCTTTGATTGCATAAATACCAGCTGCGCTTACTTCGATTTTTGTTTTATCTGTTGATTCTGTGAAACCATTAAGTGCTGCAACTTTACTTAATGCTAAGTCAATTTTTGCTGCTGTAGCAGTTTCTGCAGTTACACCTGTTGGTAATTTAACATTATTATCATTATACTTAATTAATCCCCAGATAACCTGCTGCTGTGCATCATCTGAATCTGTAAGTCCGAATGCTTTTGTAAAGCATGCTCCTGCACCATTAGTAAATGCCCAACCAGAAGTTTTGGTTTCATCTTTCTGGATAATCTGCATATACTCAACTTTATTAGCTGTGTCAAAGTTTTTAAGTGTAATTGTTGCTTTTGCATCCGCTGCAAACGATGTCATACTCATTCCGAGTACCATAGCCAGTGTTAATAACACTGCAAAGATTTTTCTCATCTTCTTCATATTTTGTCTCCTTTTCTTTTAAGGGTTTTGCCCATTTTTTATTGTCCCCTCATATGGGATAATAACGTTTTTGTGTGGCAAGAAGCCACTGAAAAATTAATTCTTACAATTATTTTTCCAGCACCTCCTTGCATTTGTTTTTATATAAGATCCATACGGCTGCAAACATAAGTAAGATACCGCCAATCATATACAAGTAAATTCCGGTGCCTCCAGCTGATGGGAGGGAATAGAGAATTTCGTTTTTTACAGTTAAGGTATATTTTCCAGCTGTGTTCGAAAGTGTCCACATTGTAGGTTCACTTGAAAGTGCTTTTCCCTCCTTATCTGTTAAAGTAATCTTACCCTTTTCCTGTTTGAAATAAATCTTGTCTGCTAACAACATACAAGCTTCCGGTGCCTTTACTTCTTCCAGATAATACTGTCCAGACTGAAGATTTTTAAGTTCAGCTTTTGATCCTTCGGTATTTATTACCTGGATGGTTTCTCTTGTCTGATTTTTTCCAGACTCATCTGTATATTCAAATTTCTGAAGTTCATATGCTCCCTCATCATTCTTCTTATACAGCTTGAATTCTGCGCCATCAAATTTTGTTCCGGTTACTGAAGTCTTAATCAAATCTAAATCTGCAGTTTGTTCCGAATAAGTATTCGTGATCTGAATCTCAGCGTTCTGTGGTTCGGTAAATGTGTACGTTCCAGCTGCAAACATAGACCACTGTTTTGATGCATCAAACGTAAGTACATCCTGCCCGTCATACTTGATCTCACCATTTCTGAATACCAACGTGTCTTTTATTCCATTTCCACTATAGAAATAGCATTTTTGTAATTCTGCTTCTGGACTAAATCCGATTTCTTTGATTCCATCGATTTTATCATTTATCAATTTCACTATCTCTTTACGTTCACTGATGCTTACCGGTGTGTTTGTCCACACGAAATATCCTTCGTTCGCAGTGAGCTTTGCAACAATTAAATTAACTTTGCCTATAGAAAACGTTTTTGGTGAGCACGTAGTAGTATTTTCAGATTGTTTATATTCTTCTATTGTTGCTTGCTTTGTACTTACTGAAAAATCATTCCAATTTGTAACTTGTTGTCCATTGACAGTGACAGTTACATCGTATCCATCTTTACCGTAATTGCTTTCACTGACTTTGTATGTGCCATCCAAACAATCTTCCAGTTTCCAGGTATATGTCCATACTTTTTTGTTATCATTGCTCTGAAGTATATCGTTTAATTTACCTGCATTCATTATAAGCGTTTTAGACGTGTTTGTATCAGTATGAATCAATGTAATTGTATATGGATTCTCTGAATTAGCCAACTCTTGAATCTGTGTTTTTGTAAGTCCTTCAAACGTTTTGGTCACTTCAATAAACGGCTTATCCTCTTGATCTTTCTTCTTATTCAGAATCGTAGTGGTCTTTCCATCATCTGATTCAGTAACCTGACCGTAAAATGCGTTTGTAGCCTCTGTCTGGACTTCTTCTACTGTGTAATGGATAGCTGTTTCTTTGATACCATCTGTAGTTTCGTAAAAGTATTTATCCGGAAGATTTTCCCAGGTATAGGTCCATTTGTTTGCTTCTGACAAATTAACTTGCATGGACGTCGGAAGATTTTTTACATCTGCACTTGTAAGATACTTCGGATTATCAGCGTTTATTTGAGAATCCGCCGCTTCTGTTACATAAGCCTTCAACTCGACGCCAACGGCTACTTTATCTGAGTCATTTTCCCACTGTTTAACCACTGTATGAGAATCTGTACTGGCATTTACCTGTATAACGGGTTTTGCATAAGGTTTCTCATATGTTTTATTGTTGTACTTGTATGTTACATTTGCTGATTCGTTTGAATAGAATCCTTTTTGTTTTGAAGATGTTCCATCATTCCTAGTATCTTTTCCAGGTTTTTTATCCGTTTCAAGATATTCGTCTGTATTTTCATCACCAGTATCTGTATAGCTTTCATTCTGATACTTCAGATAGGCTTTTGTAGTTGGCTGGATTTTTGCTGTTACATAATACGTGTAACCTGATTCCAGCTTATAGCCAGGTTCAAATCGCATAATAATCTGAGTCTTGCCGTTTGAGTCTTTCGCTGTACTGACAGTTATAATCTCTGATACGGCTACTTCATCTCCTGAAGCATCTTTCAGTTTGGTGATAACCTTTCCAGTTTCATCTTTGACAACCACCTGTAAATCTTGATTAACTAATTCAACTTCATCGGTTAACGTATCGGTTACAGTTACATCTGTACAAAGAAGTTCTGTTGCATCTCTGATGATTGTATCAAAAGCATTTTTCAAATTACTTGAATCTGTACCGTTGTAACTACCGGTTACTGTTCCGCTCGGAGCATTGCTGATCAGACTTGATAAATGATTGTAACTATCTTCAGGACCAACTCCGACTGTGTAGAAGTAGTTCATACTCATTTTGCTAAGTTGAGTTTGGGCATTGGCCATTGCTGTATCACTATAGCTATTTCCGTCACCACCACCAATTCCAGTTATATTACCTTGGCTATTCTTTTTGTAGTAGAAGGTTGGATCACCATCTGACAGAAATACAACTATTTTTGTTGCATCAGTTCGTCCGCTATCAAGCAATTCCTTTGCTTTTATTAATCCTGCTTCATAATTTGTTCCACCGGCCTTTTTGTTATAACCCGAATAATTTCCAACTCTGGTGGGATATGTAATCGAGCCCTTTGTCCAATCTGTTTTGATACCCGCTTGTGTATCAAACGCCACCACTGCAAATTGAGCATCTACATTTTTCTTGTTTTTCAATTTCGCAACAGCATCTTCTACAGCTTTTTGCTGATTGTAGAAACGACTACTACTATTCGTTGTGTAGTTATTTTGGTCTCGCGAAGAATCCATTCCACGTTTCATACTGTTCGACGTATCCATCACGAACAGTACATCCAGCTTATTCGCATAGGACTCGCTTCCAACTGCACCTGAAACATTTAACGTAAGATTGTATGTACCATCTTCATTCTTAGCAATATACTTTTCATGAGACAGTTCTTTCTTTGTTTCAACAATGCCCGGTGTCGGAGGCTGTACTGGTGTGCTTGCTGAGTTGATAATCTGGTATTCACCACCGGTAAGCTTTCCAAGTTCTGTTGTACCATCTGCCTGGTATATCTTTGTGCTTAAACCATTATTACCATCAGCAGTTACTTTTACTTTCCATGAGGTTGTTGGTGTAACATAATCTTTTGGTGCCTGTGTTTCTGTTAATGTATAGGTTCCGGCTACGAGCTGCTGGAACTGAACCAATCCATCACTTTCGGAAGCTGCATACATTGTGGTCTTTGTGCTGTCATTCGTTAATGTAAACTGTGCACCGGAAAGACCGGTTCCATCTGCATCTGTTTTATAGAATGAAATGTTTGTCATCTTTGTTTTATCGACTTGCTGTATCTTCGCTGATGGAAGAGTAAACTCCATCTGACAATTAGATGCGCCTGCACCACGTTCCATATAAAGGATTGTCAATGTATGAGTCTGTTGTTTTTGTGCTTCTGTCAGATTTTCTTTATCACCAATATACTGCCACAAATCAACATTTCCTGTTGCTGCGCTATGAATACCACCAAGATCAATTACTATTTTCTTACCATCAAGAACTACCCATAAATCATCGTCACCTGTGAATTTGTAATTAAGTGGTCCTACATAATCACCAATCTTGAATGTGACATCATATCGCATTCCGAAATAATTGTTATTGCCTCTTTCACTATCTTCATAAGAAGGTTTCACACTGTTTAACGGATAGAAATTGTTTCCTGCGCCTGTAACCCAACCGTTATCCTTATTTCTTACGCCATTAAGTGTATAAGTATCACCTTTTCGGGCAAATTCCAAAGTGTAATCTTTATACACTTTTCTCAGAAATCTCTTTTCACTTCCACCGAAGATACTTCCTCCGAATTGAACGCTATAATCGCTATCCACAAAAAATCCCGGTTCTGCGTAATTGAATATTACATTACCGTTATCATCAATTTCTTTTAGCAATCCTGGGATTGTACTATCTCCTCCAGTATAACAGTTTGCATCTTTTGTATTACCGTTACTATCTGGCAAACTAATCTTATACTGTTGATACTCCGGATAATTTTGACCAACGTTTGAATCATTCGTGCCTGCAATAAGTTTTTTGTTTTCACTAACTTTTGGTGATTTGTCATTTGTCAACTGATTAAATGAATAATATGTATCACTAAAGCCCCAAGATCCATCCTGTTTACCGGCTTTAACGGTATAGTCATAAAATGTAGTACTTCCAGCAAGTGTTTTTTCTTGAGGAGTGTAATATACCCTAATTATGCAATCGCTTACGACTTGGATTTCATCAAGATTTGATATACTTTCAAATTTTCCATCTGTAGTACTCTTCTCTGCCCAATTTATGTTCCAGTTATCAGCTATGTCATAATTGCTTATGCTTTCCCCAGGTGATAATTCCTTTTTGCTTGCATATATCATAGCCTTTGGAGTCTGGGTATCATCATAGTATTCAATAGTAACGTTAACCTTTGATTTACCTTTTTGAACAATGACATATTTAGAAAAATGCGGAGCATCGAATACGACTTTTCCTTCTCCATCAACAGCACCGTTCATGTCTTCCGCTACATTATTGTCATCCACATGCAGTACTGCTGTATTCTCGTTGGATACAATCTCCGGAGTGTCTACGCTGACCTGAACCGGAGTGGTAGGCTGTACTTCAGAACCGTTTACCAAGAATTTGATATCATAGGAGAAGATATTCTTGATGGAAAACTGTTCTTCGATCGCTTTTTCTTCTACTGCTTTTTCGATCTCTTTCACTTCATCTTCTGAAGTAATCTCTGTTACGGAGAGTTGTGCGTCTGCAGGAAGAGCATCGGCTGATCCATTTACTTTAACAGTAGCATTTCCTACTTGTACTGACCATTCTTTTTTCGAAGGTATTTCGATGTCAGGTGTATCAGACACATCTTCGGTAATCGTATTTTCAGTAGACACATCTTCAGTAGTTGTATCTTCTGTAGCCTCATCTGCCGCCGGTTCTGTTACGACTTCGGCCTGGCTCTGGCTGTCTGTGTTCTGTGGCTCATCTGCCGTCGGTTCTGTTACGACTTCGGCCTGACTCTGGCTGTCTGTGTTCTGTGGCTCATCAGCAAAAGCTGATATCGTACTGCTAAGCACAAGTACCATGCAAAGCATGAATGCTATTAAACGTTTCTTTGTATTACTTTTCATGGCGTCCTCCTTCTATTCCTCAATTCTGACTTCATAATTGTTATCAAGTGCTTCGTCTATCAGCTTCAATAATTCAAGGGCACTGCGGAAATGCTGCTCTCGCTGCTCTTCCACCCAGGTAACGCTGCCCTGCCAGGTACCGTTCTGCTGATCCATGATTTTTATTAAAAAAGTTCTTGTATTTTTTTGCTTTTTATTCATGTCAGTTTTCATCTGCCCTTCCTAATTATTTAGACTTTTTTATCTTATATAGGTATTGTATCTGACAAAGCATTACGTGAATCATTACCAATAACGAAAAATATTAACTTTTTTAAGCTATAACAAGAAATAGTCATGTTTTTGTAATAATATAATGATTTGATACCAGAGTCAAAATGTCAGAAAGCCGATGCAAGCTTGCTTGCAAGAGGATTTTTGACCTCTTGATCCGCCAAAAACATGAGTAAGTAGCCATTTTTCAAAGAAAAATGAGCGGACTACGAATGCTTTTGAGGATTGCGAGAGTGCAAAGCACGTAGCAATCTAGTATCAAAGGGGTCAAAATACCTTTGAACCCCAACATCATGATTTGTAGGAGTGCGTAATATTTGTGTCTGACTCTACTATATGTATTGGGATATTAGAATAGAAGTAAAAGTGGGGAATAATGTGATGGAAGTGCAAAAAGTATAGCTTGCGGGGAGCGCATAGAAAAGGAGTGATCTGGTTATAGCGGTGAGGGAGAGGGATTTTCCGGACAAAAAGATCCCGTGACTGATATTGGGGAGATGCACTGTATCTTAGACGGTGATCAGTCACGGGATGGGGGTAAGGGTTATTTAGTTTTTATTCAATGCCTAATTCTTTTAATAGTTTCTTTTGGTATTCGATGTCTTTTGCGGCATGTTCCAGATCGTTGTAGCGTTTGGCATTTAGAAGACATATGGTTAACTGGTTTAATTCTGCTCTGGTTTCAGCGCGTCCTTTCGTAAGCCCTTCCTCTCTGCCTTCCTCTTTGGCATCTTCCTTCAAGGTTTTCTCATATAAGTCTTTATCATATGTCGTCAGGATCATATTTGTTACCTCCATTTGGCATAACGTAGATAAATTACTTAGTTCCATTCAATTCAATGCCAAATTCTTTTAATAGTTTCTTTTGATATTCGATATCTTCGGTAGCACGTTCGAGGTCATTGTAGCGTTTGGATTTTAGGAGATATTTGTTTAGTAGTTTAAATTCATTTAATTCTGCTCTGATTTCAGCGCGTCCTTCCTCTCTGCCTTCTTCTCTGGCATCTTCTTTCAAGGTTTTCTCATATAAGTCTTTATCATATGTTGTTAAGATCATATTTGTTACCTCCATTTGGCATAACGTAGATAATTTACTTAGTTCCATTCAATTCAATGCCAAATTCTTTTAATAGTTTCTTTTGATATTCGATATCTTCGGTAGCACGTTCGAGGTCATTGTAGCGCTTGGATTTTAAGAGATATTTGTTTAGCTGATTTAGATATTCCATACCTTCTTCTCTACCTTCCGCTCTACCTTCCTCTCTGGCATCTTCCTTCAAGGTTTTCTCATATAAGTCTTTGTCATATGTCGTCAGAATCATATTTGTCACCTCCGCTCGATGTTTTTTCAGAAAATCTGCCAACACGTCCTGATTAATACAGGTATCAATTGCCTTTTCTAATGCATCTTCCACAGAAGGTTCCGATTGTATATATTCCCTGACACATTGGACAAATATGGAATATTCTTCAAGCCTTCTGCAGTGCTTCATCAGTTCCTGATTGTGACCATAGTTGATATTCAACATGGTTGCGGTGCATTCCAGGCAAGGTGCTTCGTTATCTGTATTTTCAAAGCAGTCTGAAAGCCTTAACTCCATAGAATCTGGCTGGTTTTTTGTACCATTGTAAAAGACAATATATTTCGGCTTTGGAAGCCGGACTCTTTTTTCATGGTAGATCATCAGATTATTATCTGCAACATACCCTTCATATAACCGGGAGAAATAAAAGACTCCGCGAAGTGGCATGTTTGGGTTAAAAGTGCTTTGATGTTCATACAGATTCATGGTTCCGCCAACCAAAAAGGATACATCATTTTTCATGGACAGATAAAGGACATCTTCCAATGTATTTACTTCCAGGTCATCAGGGGTCTGATAGTCCGTGTGGTTGATCGCATTATAAAGCTGCAGCAGATCTTCTTTGTTATTAAAGATCATTCTCCATAATCGGTCTTTATACTGCCGGTTGTGGGGGTGTTTGCTATGGCGAGATTTTTTCTTTTGTCTTCTCATTGCTTACCTCCATTATAATAGAAAGCAGTTCATAAGTAAATTCGCCATATCTCATGTTTCATGTAGATATATAATTTTTTCTACAATCAAAGAATTCATATATGATATATGATTCGATTTTCTACATACGCCTATTCAAATGGTACTGGAGTCTTTTGTGAAAAGCAATTAAGAAAGAATAAAATTTTCTATAGAATAAAAAAGAAAAATTCCATGCCGGATGACAGGAAAAGATGAATTGCATCTTAGTTTGTGATCGGACATGGGATTTATGTTTTGGGATTATTCAATGCCTAATTCTTTTAATAGTTTCTTTTGGTATTCGATGTCTTCGGTAGCACGTTCGAGGTCGCTGTAATATCGAAACAAGTTCTTTTTGACCTTTTAGCCTTACATTCCGAAATAATTTTGTACTCTTCATTCTGTATTCCTCTTTTTATTTTTGTTATGTTGTCATTTATTCTTTACGCACAAATCATAGTATCCGGTCAGAATACAGTCAATAAAATGCAAAATCACCATTTTTATTTTATTCTGGCGTACAAAAAAGTCAAATCACTTTGTTTGTTACACACAAACAGAAACTTGAAAGGTGTAAAAATCTCTTGCAAGTATATCGCAGTAAAATGATGGTAAATTCAATTATACCGGGAAAGAAGAACCAACCTGGTCGAAGTAGGATTTGGGCGGTAACTTCCACTTTGAGTATTTCAGCAAAAGCTGTATAATGAAATACAAAGAGGGACATACACGGGTGGGTTGACCCTCGAAAAAAATAATGAGATAAAGGAAATATGAAAATGAATCAAAAACCAATCATCGAAATAACTGTAAATGAGAATGCTGTGATACACTTTGAATTATGGCCGGAAATTACACCGATTGCCTGCGCAAGTGTTATGCGACTCGCAGAGAAGAGAATATTTGACGGAAGAGCCATTGAACGTTTGGAACCGGGATTTGTCCTTCAGCCACTGTTTTTTGATGGTGTTGATCCACAAATCGATATCATGATCAAACCGGAATTTAAAACCAATCCTGAAAATGCCAAAATTACTTTTCATCGGGGGATTGTTGCCATGGCAGGAGATCCAGAGAACAGTTCTGGCAGCCAGTACT
>OFMB01000087.1_pt1 | contig 68810 bp, 80 predicted proteins | sample 1541111 | NCBI WGS metagenome assembly OFMB01 (sample SAMN04209241, study PRJEB22552) | human gut metagenome | biome: gut; material: feces | host: Homo sapiens | place: USA: Oklahoma
TTGCAAGCAGATGGCGTGCAAAGTCGCCAGACGCTCTTTGTGCGGTATTGCCTTATGCCTTTTCCTTTTTCTGTTCGGTCACCTTTTCTGCCTCCATATTTTTCGGCAGCACCAGATTCAGCAGGATCGACACCAGAAATACCACGGCAACACAGTTCTGTGCAAAGACATTCTGCACCATCCGGGGGAAAATCGCAAACAGATCTGCACATTCGGTAAAGCCCAGACCGATGCTCAGGGACAGTGCGGCAATAATCATATTCCGCTGGGTAAAGCCGCACTTGCTGATCATCTGCAAGCCGCTGACTACAATGGTGCCGAACATCATAATGGTACAGCCGCCCAGCACTGCGTCCGGCAGCGTTGCCAGCAATGCTCCGAAGATCGGAAAAATGCCGGCGAGGATCATGATTACAGCTCCGATGGCAATGGTGAACCGGTTTACCACTTTGGTCATTGCCACCAGTCCTACGTTCTGGCTGAACGAAGTGATCGGCATGCAGCCGAACACGGAGGAAAGGGAGCTGACAAAGCCGTCACAGGCAATCGAGCCGGAGGTTTCCTGCGTGGTCACGTCACGATCCAGACCAGAGGCAGCCAGTGCCGAGGTATCCCCAATGGTTTCCGTGGCAGACACCAGGAAGATCAGCACCACCGACAAAATAGCATCGGCGTGGAACTCCATGCGGAACGGCATCAGGTGGGGAACCGCAATGATCGAGGTTTCCCGCAGGGCGGAGAAATCGACCTTTCCCATAAACACCGCGAGAATATAGCCCACTACCAGACCGAACAACACGGACAGCTGCTTGAAGTAGGACTTCGCGAAAATGTGGAACAGGATACAGCAGAGCAGCGTTACAGAGCCGAGGATCCAGTTTTCCGCAGAGCCGAAATCTGCACTGCCGCTGCCGCCGCCGAAAGAGGTCGCTCCGACTGTCAGCAGCGAAAAGCCGATCGCCGTGACCACGCTGGCGGACACGATCGGGGCAATGATCCTGATCCAGAACTTCGCAAAAAGTCCCAGTATGCCCTCCACTATGCCGCCGATGAGCACGGCTCCCATAATCGCTCCATAGCCGTATTGGGCACCGATAAAGCACAGCACCGACACAAAGGTGAAGCTGATGCCCATGACGATCGGCAGTCCGGAACCAATTTTATGGAAAATCGGGAATAGCTGCACCAGCGTGCCGATACCGGCAATCAGCATGGCACTCTGGATCAGCATTGCCATATCAGAAGCCGCCAGTCCGCAGGCTCCGCCTACGATCAGGATCGGGGCAATATTTGCCACGAACATGGCGAGGATATGCTGCAAGCCAAAGGGAATCGCCTTATGCACCGGCACCATGCCGTTCAGCTGGTACAGATTCGTAATGGAAGCTTCTCCTATCGCCTGTTTCACGCGGGCTGAAAATTTTTGTTTTTCCATTTGTCCGCCTCCTTTCAGTTCTGTTCCCGAAAGACAATGGTGCCGGTGGAAGCGTCCATACTGTCTACGATTGCCAGAGATTCCAACGGGTAGCCCAGATTCCGGATAATGCGTCCGCCCTGCTGGAAGCCCTTTTCTACAGCAATGCCGATGCCCTCAACGGTTGCACCCGCCTGTGCCACAATGGAGATCAGTCCTTGCAGGGCACAGCCGTTTGCCAGAAAATCATCGATGATCAGCACCTTGTCCTCGGGGTGCAGAAACTTTTTCGAAACGATCACCTGATTTTTGCACTTGTGGGTGAACGATTCCACCTCTGCCACGTAGACCGCACCGTCAATGTTGACGCTCTTGGATTTCTTGGCGAACACCACCGGCACGTGGAAACAGCTTGCCACGATACAGGCGATACCGATACCGGAAGCCTCAATGGTCAGGATCTTGTTGATCTCCTTGTCTGCAAAGCGGCGTTTGAACTCCTCCCCCATTTGCTGGAACAGGGTCACGTCCATCTGGTGATTCAGAAAGCTGTCCACTTTCAGAATGTTGCCTTCCTTGACGATACCGTCCTTTACGATTCTTTCCTCTAAAAAATTCATGTCACTCGTTCCTTCCTCGGCATTTTGTCAGCATCTGTGCAAAGGCAGCACCGCACAAAACTTATGGCAATATCGGTGCTTTCCAAACAGACACAGACGATAAATATATGTAGCTTATTATACCATTCTCTGCCGGAAAAGTCAATTCGAAATCCGGCGGATTTCGCAGAAGTTTTTGGATTCTTTACGGTTTTTCTGTTTTTCAGAGGGAAACACTGCATAAAGCTTGTGCGTAAGATGCGTCGTCAGATTTTTCGGCAGATTGCATAGAAATTCCGCAGGCATACTTTCGTATTGCAAGGGATTTCTGGGCAATATGACGGAAAATCTGCAAGCAGATTGCGTGCAAAGTCGTCAGGCAGGCTTTATGCAGTGCTTCCTGAATTCACAAAAAGCTTCTCTATCCCCTCGGGTATGAAATGGCTGAAACAAATTTCCGCTTGCAAGCCTTTCACTGATTTATCGTTCTGATTTTGTGCATTGTGACGATTTCGAGAAATGCTGCCTACTTTTGCTTGACACTTACGCTGGATATTTTATGCTGGATATTTTTTGTAGAGTATGGTATAATGAAAGTGATTCAATCAAGAAAAACCACTGTTCTAAGGTGCTGATACCTGTTATTTATGGAGAGGGTGGTTTTGTTGATTGTATAATAAAATTTTAATAATTAAAAAGGAAATACTATTATGAATATTCCTCACAATGGTTTAATGGAGAAAATCAAAGAACTTGTGTGCTTATGCGAACAGATTGCATCTGATTATGGTGACGATGCTTCATGGTTCAAACAACCTGCATCAGATGAAATGATTTCTAATTGGGAAAATAAACACAATGTTTTTATTCCTGAAACATATAAAGAATGGTTAAGTTTCACGAATGAAGCACAAATTAGAAACTCATTGGCACATTTTTATGGGCCGGACAAGTTTGTTATGAACTCTGGAGACTTACCAGAAGACTTGATTGTAATTGCAGATTTAATAGGTGATGGTGAACAATTATGTTTTTCAAAAATAACAAGGAATTTTGTTTGGGTTGACCATGGTGAGTTAGAAATAATAGATGATTTTGGTGCCGTTTTAAGTGAAATAATTAGAATGCTTAAGCCCAAAAGCTGTTTATCTCCTGAAATGAAAGAATTATTAATGAATATGGTTAAAAATAATAGCCAGGATAAAAAGAGAAATAATGACAAGGAAAGAAACAACAGATGCTTTTAATAGTTTATTCTTAGATGCTCGTAAAGAGTATTTGGAAGCATTAAAGGCAGAATCTAAAACACAATACGATAAGTTTATTAAAGACTTAGGGAAACACTGCATAAAGCTTGTGCGTAAGATGCGTCGTCAGATTTCCGGGCAATATGATAAAAAATCTGCAAGCAGATTGCGTACAAAGCCGTCAGGCGGGCTTTATGCAGTGCTTCCATAGAGTAACAATAAAATAAAACGACCGCAAGCCGGAAAGCCGCGGTCGTCTGGGGATCTTCTGTGGTGAATGGAGTCCATTTTTTGAAATGGTCTACTCATTCCGATAATCGTCCAGAAAGCTATGCACCACGTGATCTTTCTGGTACGAAATGATTTTGTTCAGGTTGATATTCTCCACGCTGCGGAAAATGTTCTTTTCGATCTGCGGATTTTCCTCTGCCAGCTTGGCAATCAGCTGCTTCACCACCATACGCTTGGAAACCGTCCGTTCGTCAGGATCACAGGTAGTGCAGGTGTCCGTGAAGTGGCAGGCACACTGGATAAACTGCAAGTCGTGATACCGACACCAGTGCTTGATGTCGGCTTCCCGAATCAGGTACATGGGGCGAATCAGCTGCATGCCCTCGAAATTGGCACTGTGCAGCTTCGGCATCATGGTTTCCACCTGTCCGCCGTAGATCATGCTCATGAGAATCGTTTCAATGACATCGTCAAAATGGTGTCCCAGAGCGATCTTATTACAGCCCAGTTCCTTTGCCTTGTTATACAAATGTCCACGCCGCATACGGGCACAGAGATAGCAGGGGTTATTCTGCACGTGATACACCGAATCAAAAATATTGGTTTCGAACACGGTAATGGGAATTTGCAGCAGCTTGGCGTTGGATTCGATGATCTGCCGGTTCTCGGCACTATAGCCGGGATCCATGACCAGAAAGACCAGTTCAAAGGGAAATTTCCCGTGCCGCTGAATCTCCTGAAACAGCTTCGCCATGAGCATCGAGTCCTTGCCGCCGGAAATACACACGGCAATGCGGTCGTTGGGCTGAATCAAGTCATAGGTCTTGATTGCCTTGGCAAACCGGCTGAAGATCACCCGATGAAACTTTTTCCGCAGTCCCTGTTCCACTTCGGCAGCCTTTTCGTTTTTGGTTTCCCGCCGGATCTTCTCCTGAAGCCACTTGACATAGCCGCCCACCAGATTCACTGCCGCGTAGCCTTCTTCCCGCAGCTGTTCCGCCACATCAGCACTCAGGATACCGCTGCGGCAGTAGATCACCAGTGTTTTATCCTTGGGAAGATTCTTGTGAGAGGCTTCCAGTTCCTTTTGCGGGATCAGCACTGCCCCGTCGATATGCCCCAGAGCAAACGCCGTGCTGTCCCGCATGTCGATGATCTGACAGGCAGACGGCTCCATGGCTGCCAGTTCCTGTATTGTGATTTCTTCTATCATGTACTTACCTCACCAAACCGCGGTGATACGCGGCGTTTAATTCTGAAATTTCTTTTTCTCCGTCGATATACGGCTGGAAATAGCTGTCCACCAGACCGCCGCCCAGATTGTCACAGCCGTTGCAGAATTCACAGGTCTGTCCGCAGACCTGCAGCGACTGGTTCACAATACGGATTCGTTCTTCCCGTGTGGTATCTTTAATCAATATGGATTGCATGATGATTCCTCCCATAGAAAAACCTGCTTTCAGTGGCATTCCACGAAAACAGGTTCTCAGACAGCATCTATGCATACGCTCTACGCTTCGCTGTCCAGCTTTTCAATGGCTTCCCGCAGGGTACGCCAGCCCAGCACGGCACACTTTACCCGTGCCGGCATATGGGAAATATCCTGTAGTGCAGAAGCTTCTTCCAGCTCCTCCACTTCCGCATCAGTTGCCGTGCCCTTGATCATTTTCAGGAACAGGTCTGACAGATGCAGTGCCTCTGCCTTGGTCTTGCCGATGATCATGCCGATCATAATATCCGCAGATGCCTGCGAAATGGCACAGCCGTCCCCGTTGAAAGATGCGTCCTGAATCACGCCGTCCTTCATGACCAGATTCAGCCAGATGTCATCGCCGCAGTTGGGGTTGACACCCTCCAGCTGAATGGTCGGACATTCCAGATCATATTTGAATTCCGGACGGACGTTGTGTTCCGTCAGGATCTCGTTATAAAAATTATTCATTGCCAAAGCCCATCCTTCTCCGAATATTGGAAACGCTCTCTAAGAACCGGTCGATCTCCTCTTTGGTGTTATAGAACATCAGGCTTGCACGGGCAGTGGAATGGATTCCCAGATGATCGTGCAGCGGCTGTGCACAATGGTGACCGGCACGAATATCCATGCCGTCGCTGCTGAGCACTTCGCTGATGTCGTGCGGGTGCACCTGATCGACGGTAAAGGAAACGATACCGGTATGGTTGTCCTCCCGCTGTGACCCCAGCACATGTACATGGGGAATGGCATTCATGCCGCGGAACAGATAGGCTGTCAGTTCCTGCTCCACAGCATGGAGAGTGTCCATACCGTAGGATTCCAGATAATCGATTGCCGCAGCCAGTCCCACGGCTCCGCCGGCATTGACCGTGCCGGCTTCGAATTTGTGGGGCAGTTCCGCATAGACTGCATCGTAGCGGGAAACGGTTTCGATCATTTCCCCGCCGGTGAGGAACGGCGGCATTTTTTCCAGCAGTTCCTGCTTGCCGTACAGTACGCCGATCCCCATGGGAGCCAGCATCTTGTGACCGGAAAATGCCACAAAATCCACGTCCAGTTTCTGTACGTCAATGGGCATATGAGGGGCACTCTGTGCCGCGTCCATCAGGATTACTGCACCGCAGGCTCTGGCACGCTTCACCAGTTCCGGAATATCGTTGACACAGCCCAGCACGTTGGAAACCTGTGTCACTGCCACCAGCCTGGTGTGTTCCGAGAAAGCCTCGTCCATTTTTTCCTTGGGAATGGTGCCGTCCGGCTCGCATTCCAGAAAGACCAGCTTGGCACCGGTGGCACGGGAAACCATCTGCCACGGCAGAATATTGCTGTGGTGTTCCAGAATGGAAACCAGAATCTCGTCACCGGCTTTCAGGTTTGCCATGCCGTAGCTGTACGCCACCAGATTCATGCTCTCTGTAGCATTTCGGGTGAAGATGATCTCCTCAGGACAGGCAGCATGAATAAACCGCTGCACGGTCTTTCTGGCGTTTTCATAGCGTTCCGTAGCTTCTACGCTCAAGGGGTACAGTCCGCGGAGCACATTGGCGTTATACTTTTCATAGAATTCCTGCACCGCATCGATCACACACTTCGGCTTCTGGGAAGTCGCCGCGTTGTCAAAATAGACCCGATCGGTGTTCTGGAGCAGCACAAAGTCCTGCCGCACATTTTCCGGATTCCACGCTGTCACGTCAGATCACCTCCTCGATTTTCTGGTGCATATACTCTGCTGCTTTCTCGTCAGCAGTTTCCTGACAAAGCTTTTCCAACCGAGCCTTTGCCACGATCTTTTCCGCTTCGCTCTTGCTGATGCCGCGGGCTTCAAAGTAGAACAGCATGCCCTGTTCCAGTTCCCCGATAGAAGCACCGTGGCTGCCCTTGACATCTTCTTCGGTGCAGAGGATCAGCGGAATGGTCTTATTGACAACGTCATCTCCCAGCAGGAGCACGTTTTCTTCTTCCTTACCCTCCGAGCCGGCACAGCCACGCTTCAGGTCAATGGTGCCGCGGAATGCCTTTTCGGCTCCGTCGTACAAGGTGCCGTCTGCCTGAATGTCACTCTGGGTGTTCTTGCCGATATGGTTGGCAATCACGTTCATATCCAGCTTTTTGGACGGCTTTACCAGATAGCCGGATTTGCAGGTGAAACTGCTGCCGTTTCCTGCCAGATCGGTACGGATACCGGAAATCACATTGCCCTGTGCCAGATACAGCCGGATCACCTCGAAAGAAGCCTTTTCGCCGGTGACACAGCCCACATCATTGATGCACTCTGCACTGGCATCGGCAAGGATCTGCACCAGCCGAACAGTTGCTCCGGCCTCTGCACGAATCACAGTCCGCAGTGCCGCATGGGAAGCGTCTGCTTTCCAGATCTGCACCAGTGTCAGTTCGCTGCCGGCTTCTGCCTGTACATGGACAAATGCCGCACAGTCGCCGCCGTCCTCGCTGCCGATTTCCATACGCAGGGTGTCGCTGCCGTTTTCCGGAACGGTCACGGTCATGCCCCACTGAAACAGGTTGTCCACATTCCTGCCCACGCCGGTTTCCACGGCACTACAGTCGGTGCAGGGCTCCAGTACGGAAACTGCTGCAACACCGTTTTCGGAAACGGTCTGCACGGTGCAGGGCTTCACCGGTGTATAGGGTTCTGTTTTGCAGGCATTGACATGCAGTCTGTGCCATGTCAATGTCGGAAGTGCATTTACTCGAATTGTATTATTTTCCATCATGCTCACCTCACCCAATGCTGCCTTTCATTTCCAGACGAATCAGATTGTTCATTTCGATCGCATATTCCAGCGGCAGTTCCTTGGAAACGTTATCTGCAAAGCCGCTGACGATGCATGCCCGGGCATCTTCTTCGCTCAGACCTCTGGACATCAGGTAGAAAATTGCTTCGTTGCTGATCTTGCCGATCTGTGCTTCGTGTCCCACGTCTGCCTTGCGGGTGCGGACATCGATTGCCGGAATGGTATCCGACTGGGACTGTGCGTCCAGCATCAGGGATTCGCAGGAAACCGAGGACTTCGAGCCCTCTGCGTCCTTATTGACCACAACGGAACTGCGGAACGTGCTGATACCGCCGTCCTTGGAAATCGACTTGGTGTTAATATAGGAACTGGTGTCCGGAGCCGCATGAACGACCTTGGCACCGGTGTCCAGATTCTGTCCCTTTCCGGCAAAAGTAATGCCGGTGAACTCCATTTTTGCCCCCTTGCCCTTGAGGATACTCATGGGGTACAGGTAGGACACATGAGAGCCGAACGAACCGGAAACCCATTCCACCTTGCCGCCCTCTTCGACCAGTGCACGCTTGGTATTCAGGTTGTACATGTTCTTCGACCAGTTTTCAATGGTGGAGTACCGCAGTGTGGCATTCTTGCCCACGAACAGTTCGACACAGCCGGCGTGGAGATTTGCCACATTGTATTTCGGGGCGGAGCAGCCCTCGATAAAGTGCAGGTATGCTCCCTCTTCCACGATGATCAGCGTATGTTCAAACTGTCCTGCTCCCGGTGCATTCAGACGGAAATAGGATTGCAGCGGAATCTCCACGGACACGCCCTTCGGCACGTATACAAAGGAACCGCCGGACCAGACTGCACCGTGCAGAGCCGCAAACTTATGGTCTGTCGGCGGCACCAGCTTCATGAAGTGTTTGCGAATCATGTCCGCATATTCGCCGTGCATGGCACTTTCCAGATCGGTATACACTACGCCCAGATCGGCAACTTCCTGCCGCACATTGTGGTACACCAGCTCGGAGTCATACTGTGCTCCCACACCGGCAAGGGACTTTCGCTCTGCCTGCGGAATGCCCAGACGTTCGAAGGTATTCTTGATGTCCTCCGGCACGTCGGACCACTTGGTTTTCATATTGGTATTGGGGCGGACATAGGTAACAATGTTGTCCATGTTCAGCCCGTCGATAGACGGACCCCAGTCCGGCACCTGCAATTCGTTGTAGATCTGGAGGGAGTGCAGACGGAACTGCTGCATCCAGACCGGATCGTTCTTTTCTTTGGAGATCTGTTCTACCAGTGCCGGTGTCAAGCCGGCATCAATCTTATAGGCATCGGTTTCTGTATCTTTAATATCGTAGACACTTCTGTCAATATCTGCGATCTGCTGTTTTTCTTTCACGCGTTTTCACCCTTTCGGTATTCCTGCAACACTTGAGAGCTCGTGTTCATAGGCGTCTATCTACGTCTTTTCGGCAAATTTTGTTGCATACTGCGTTAAAAATTCTTGCCATACGAAAGTATGCCTGCAAATTTTTGCCTTGTCTGCAAAAAAATTTGCTCGAAAATCCGCATATATTTCCTACGAACACAAGCTCTGAGAAACGCTGCATAAAGTTCGCCTGACGGCTCTGCACACAATCTGCGTACAGTCTTCTTTATCCAGTGTGATTACTCTGCATTTTCATAAGCGGCAAAGCCGTTTTCGTTGACTTCTTCAATCAGGGAACTGTCGGAGGTCTTGACGATCTTACCGTTCACCATGATGTGTGTATAGTCTACCGGCAGTGCTTCCAGAATCTTGGTGCTGTGGGTAATGACCAGCAGACTGCCCCTAGACTGCTTGCGGTATGCTTCGATGCCCTTGGAAACGGTACGGACAGCATCAACGTCCAAACCGGAGTCGGTTTCGTCCAGAATGACAAATTCCGGATTCAGCATCAGCATCTGAAGGATCTCAGTCTTTTTCTTTTCGCCGCCGGAGAAGCCCACGTTCAGGTCACGCTCTGCATAGGACGGATCCATCTGGAGCAGTGCCATTTTTTCTTCCAGTTCCTTTTTGAAGCTGAACAGACGGACACGCTTGCCGGTCTTGGCTTCCAGTGCACTGCGGATAAACGCACTGACGGTGATGCCCGGAATCTCTATGGGGTTCTGGAACGACAGGAAAATGCCGTTCTTGGCACGTTCGTTATCCGGCATTTCGTTGATATTCTGTCCCTTATAGATGATGTCTCCGCCGGTGACGGTGTAAGCAGGATTGCCCATGAGTGCAGCACCCAGTGTGGACTTACCGGTGCCGTTCGGTCCCATCAGGACGTGTACTTCATTCTCGTGAATGTCCAGATCGATGCCGTGAAGAATTTCTTTTTCTCCGGCACATACTTTCAAATTCTGAATACGCAGCAGATCATTATGACTCATGTTACATCTTCTCCTTCATCTTTATAATTTACCGCATCGGCAAGGGTAATGGAATTCAAATAGTTATTGATCAGTGCAGAAAGCCCTTTCCAGATCGGCAGTGTGGAACAGGAATCCGCAGTTTCGCAGATCGGCGTTCCGTTTTCAATGCACTTTACCGGTTCGATGGATTCTTCCACTGCCCGCAGAATTTCTCCCACGCTGTATTGCTCCGGCGGACGGGACAGGCGATAGCCGCCGCCCTTTCCGCTTGCCGCTTCCACAAACTTTTTCTTGGAGAGCATCGAAGTGATGTTTTCCAGATATTTGAGAGAGATATTTTGCTGGGCAGAGATGACTTTCAGCGGTGTATACGCTTGGTCGTCCACCTGTGCCAGACACATCATCAGCTTCAGGGCATTTCGCCCTTTTGTGGACACAATCATAGTTACCACTTTCCTTTGCTCTGTTTGATTTCATTATACACCTACTAACCTAGTATGTCAATGGGACAGGCGGCAGGTTTACAAAAACTTCATGGAGAATTTTCATGATGCTATGCGGAAAATTCTTGGGCAATACCACACAAAGCTTGTGCGGTGTTGCCTTAACGATTTCTTGCCTTAGCTTTGGCAGGTTTTATACCATTTATACCATAACTGCACCGAATACAACGGATCTGCATACACTGGAATGCACCGGATTCTCGAAAGCGGTGCAGAAAGGAGTTTTGTAATGCAAAGTTCTATGGATCACATGCCGCAGATGGCAGGCATGCAGCGGAACTTCCTGAGGGAATTCCAGTCGGCTGATGCCCCGATGTACGGCATGCAGGAAGCAGAACCATTCCAACCCACCACGCCGTTTCCGGAGCAGACACCACCGGGCATGGCATATGTCCCCTATCAGCAGTGGGAGGAGCCCTATGATGCAGACACTGCCTTCCCTGTCGGAACCATTTTTCCGGCACTGGACTATCCCTATCGGGGAGGTGGTTCCTGTGCATGAGAAACAGAAGCTGCTCTCCATGATTCGGAAATATGATTTCGTCCTGTACGAATTACAGCTGTATCTGGACACCCACCCCCGCTGTCCGGAGGCTCTGCGAATGTGGAAAAACTATCAGGCAATGCGGCAGAAAGCGGCAACGGCATATGTCCGGCAGTACGGTCCGCTGCAGCCTTTGCAGACCAGCGGAGACAGCCCTTGGGCATGGAATCAGGGCCCGTGGCCGTGGGAAAAGGAGGCGAACTGAGATGTGGACCTATGAAAAAAAGCTGCAATACCCCGTTCGGATCAAAACACCCAACGCCAGAACGGCGAAGTATATTATTTCACAGCTTGGCGGACTTAACTGTAAAAGATGATAATAAGATTATGACAAAAAACCGGCAGTACAGCAGGAGGTTTCCTGTTTTGTACTGCCGGCTTTTTCGTTATTTGCATCGGATTATCATTTCTGTGTTACTTGAAATTATCCCAAGACACATACCCTGTGACATACTTCCCGACTGGTGTCCTGCCGCAGTTCGTCGCCGTAGTGGTGATGCGATACCGTCCCAACTTACAAGGCACGCCGTCGTAGATGTAGTACGTTCCGGCGGTCAGCCGTGAAGCAGGTGTGGAAGTAGTTTCGTTGGCGAACAGCGGCACATTGCTGCCGATGTGCACCGCCTGGCCTTTTACATACTTCCCGTAGCTGCTGTTGGTATACACCGCCTTCCCACTGGAATCGAAAACGGAATACCCTGCCTTGCATGCCTTCTTGGCGTTCTCCAGAGAAGCATATGCGCCGAGCTGACTCTTCATATCGTTCGTGCTCTTTCGGACTCTGTACAGCTGCGCGTTGGATGGCTTTGCGGCAGAAGTACCATTCAGATAGGCTTGTACTTTTGCTTTGAAAGCAGCCCAATGGGGCAGAATGTACGCCGGGCACATCTTGTAGCTGTTGTGCATAGTGTTCAGCTGGTCAGTACTGCCGCTCTTGCCGTTCCGGACGTTCAGCCAGTGGGTATGGGTGTACAGCCGGTCGGTGCCCAATCCATACTGTTTCAGAAGTGTAGCTGCCAGACGTGCAGCATTTTCCTCTGCCCGCTTGTCTGCTGCGTCACCATTGCCATTCATGATGCACTCAATGGCAATGGTTCTGCGGTTGCCATTTCCGTTGCCGTCGGCAGCATGCCAGCCGGACAGCGACAGCGGCAGATTCTGCCACGCACAGGTGCTGTCCACATAGTAGTGTACCCGCACGGTCTTCATGTTGCCGTTGACAGTTGCGCGGGTGTACTGCTCTGCTGGCGTAGTGCCGGCGGCAGTCTTGATGCGGTCAGTGTTGTGGATCGTCACGCCCAGCACCTTGCCTGTCAGCTGTGCTGTCGGCATGTCAATACGATTAGGGTTGTGCTTTGTCAGCAGATACTCCTTGACGGTCACACCGCCGAGCGTGGTTGTTTTGTCTGGGGTTAAAATTGCCATAATTAATCTTCCTTTCCCTTGCTTTGCAGCAAGTCAATTGCTTTTTTTAACGCCGCCGGCATGGGGATTCCCATTAGTCCGGCGTTTTCAAAAATGGAAATCAACTCGTTGACAGTAAACGCGATGCAGACTGCATCACGGATATACGTTGTGCCAAGAATCAGATCCAGTTGTGCAGAGATCAGAACCAGCAGCAGCGTTACACATTTTCGGGAAACGCCTTTCCAGCCAATTTTTGATTGCAGACCGCCGGAAGCTGTCTTGGGGGATTTCCGGAATACGCCTGCCAAAATCAAACCGGTCAAAAAATCGATTGCCATAAACAACAGCAACGCCCGAATAGATGCGTCCCAACCACCGAACAGCCCGGCAATAAAACTGCCGACAATGCCGGCGATGGTGCAAATGGTTTCTTTCATGTGTATAATCCTTTCTACTTGATATAAGAAAATTCGAAATCATATATTTTGTTAGCCGAAAAATTTCCTTTCAGGATAACAGAATTGGCAGGAGATGTTGTTATATTGACCATAAACGGTGTAAGACCATCTGTGGAAACACCAACGCCTTTAACGGAATGGTTCGGCGTAATCCCGGTAAGTGAAGTTGATGTTGTACTACAGAGCGAAATTGATGTCATATTACTTTTTGGCTGAACTCTCCCACGAATAAAAACGATGTCTCCGTATTTTCGAAAACTTGTTGTGATTTGGCTAAAAGAAGATATGTCCACTTTGAAATTAGAAACATCTACCCACCCGCTGTCGGTCAGGGTGTCGGCTTGGGCTACGGTGCTGGTCAGAAATGCCTGATCGTAATAGGCTGTGTCAGCACCCGTGCCTTCTGGCTCTGTGGTTTGCCTCAAATCTTGTGACACCCAAGACGAATACTTACCGTATACAGCGTAGTTACCGTTCCAGTACCCCCATGGGAGATACACCCATACCACATACGTATTGTGTGTTGTCGGTATTACCTTTACTTTGACAGTACCACAGTTGATACGATATACTGTAACGCCGCACGCCTTAGCTGCTGATTGGGTAGACTGGTATCCATCTTTGATCTGGATTTCAAAAGAAGCGTTCTGATATGCATTCGCATTGAAGCCGTTACCACTACACACTCGTATAAGTGCGGATCTTGCGTCCCCGCCAGACACTAGCGTGCCCAAACGCACCCAACTCGCCGCGTTGTTAGCACCACCAATGTTAAGCATGCTGTTTGTTATCATCGCATGTGTATGACTAGCTGCCGACTTGCTGTCCAGTGCGGCTTTTACAGCTTTGTTCTGCACCGGATTTGTGGAGGTAGCAGACAAGGCACTGTCTACCGCGACCTTGGTTGCACCAGCAGCGATACCGTCCAACTTTTTCTTATCCGCCGCCGTGTATGACGCTGTTGTCTTATCCAGCACCGCCTTATTGTCATGCGAATGTGCATACCCATAAACCGTATTCCAGCCCACATCTGTAATCTTATCCAGCGTTCCCTTATTGTCATGGACGTGTGCTTTATTTGCCGCACCGTTGATAAACTTCCACTGTTCCTCGTCCAGCTGGTCAAGCACTGCCTTGTTGTCATGGGTGTGACTGGATACTGTCAGGCGACCAGTCTTGGTGTCAAGACTTACCGACGTTCCACCGTCCCCGTCTATCAAAAAAGCACTCTGCTTTGCCGTGGCAGCGTATCTCGCGGAGCCCGTTGCGATTGTGGAGAATGCGTTCTGATTCACCTCGGCACCTGCTGAAACGCCTTTTAGTTTCGTCTGCTCCGCGGTCGTATAGCTGGCAGTCGTTGCGTCCAGCACTGCTTTATTGCTATGAGAATGGCTTGAAATCGTTGCTCTGCCGTTGGTGCTAAGTGTAACGCTAGTGCCGTCTTCACCCTCGATCACAAAAGCGGCAGTTTTGCTTGTCGCGGTATATCTTGCTGAACCAGATGCAATTGTGGAGAACGCATTCTGGTTGACTTCCGCACCGGCAGCAATGCCGGCAAGTTTCGTCTTTTCGGCAGCGGTATAGCTGGCAGTTGTTTTGTCCAGCACAGACTGGTTCTCATGTATGTGTGTCTGTCCGTACACCAGCAGCCATGACGTTTCATCGATTTTATCCAAGGTGCTTTTGTTGTCGTGCACATGGGCTTTGTTTGCCGATGCTTTGAAGTCCGCGTAATCCTGTGCCGTGATTCTGTCCAGCACTCCCTTGTTATCATGCTCATGGGATTGCCCGTATACAGTCAGCCACGCTGTTTCATCGATCTTGTCCAGTGTGTCTTTGTTTGCGTGGATATGTGCCTTGTTGACAGCCCCTTTAAAGTCCGCGTAATCCTGCTCCGTGATTTTATCCAGAACGCCCTTGTTGGAGTGTGTATGAGCCATCGCATCAGCACCAGAGCCAGCATCTGCAATACTGCCTCCGCCCTGCCCGCCGCTTTCGCTTGTGATACCGCTTTCCTGTGTGCCTACTGTCAGCTTCGCATTTTCAGGTGCCGCGATCGGAATCTCAATTGCGGTTATGGGGAAAAGGCTCTCCGCGGAATCCCCCGGCAGCTTTGTCCGTACATAGTCGCCGTGTGTGAAGTGCTCCACGCTTTCGTCGATGTCCGCCAGATCGATGGCTTCCGCACGGATCGTGCTTGACGCTTTCCCGTTCTGCCGCAGCCACACCGCCCCTTGGTACGCCAGCGTTCCCGCATCTGTAATATCATCAAAAGTTATAGCCTGCTGTATCAGACCATACTTTTCCATGCGGGATTTGCTGTAGACCATGTTTCCGGATTTCACGAGATCGTCCGTTCCGGTCATGTACTGGATCATAAAAGTGGCATCGTCATCGTCCGCCTTATCTATCGTAAGACGGACTTCGTTATCTCCGCTGCTGTCCTTTCGCTTTCCCAGCGGTACAACAGCAGTTGCAATTGATGTACAATCATATGCCCAGTCGCAGTTCAGCAGATTTTTGGCATATCGCACGTCCTGTGAGCAGGTTCCTGACGGAATTGCAAGCCAGTCGATATATCCGGCACAGGTATCGCTGCCGACATATCTGACACGCAGAATGCCGCCAAACGAGTTCAGCAGCTTGTCTTGGATTTCTTCCCAGAAGGACGGATACACACCACTGGAGCGGGCAATTGTTCCTTCTGTTCCGTCCTGCGTCATTGCCTTATGTACCGTCACATCACCCAGCTCGAAGCTTTTCGACTTGTCCCGCAGCTTTTGGTTGTACATTTTGATATACCAGTACAGTACGTCTTTGGGCGTTGCCCCGCTGATCGAGTAGGCAAAGTGCAGGTCGTTCAGCCATGCCAGAGCTCCCTCGCAGTCATACGTGCGTATGCCATACATGTCCTGACTGTATCCCGTGACTTCTCCGTAAAAAAGTAGTTTGCTGTCCCGCCAGATCTTCACGCGGGACACCTTGCATGCGATCTCTTTGTACAGCGGATGCTGCGGGTAGATCGCAAAGGAAAAGCTGTCCACGCCGTTGACCACAAGCTTCACATCAGGATCTGTGACGTACTCCATGCCGTTGACACTGCCGGTGAAGCACAGCAGCTTCTCATCTACTTTGACCTTATACACTCTTACAGGCTCCTTTCCTGCAGCTTTATCGTCACTGTCAGATCACCCTCTCCGACACAGCAGAACCCGAACTCCTGCGTTGCCCCAGCAGGAATCTCAACGCCGCTGATCGCCGTATCTTTCCCGCTTGGCAGCGATTCGGATTCGTTCAGGTACGTGTCGCTGCTGCCGCCTGTGTGCCGCTCCGTTGCTGTGACATAGAAATCCTTGTCGCCGTTGAACGTCGGCACAGCAGGAACGCCGCCGGCGTTTGTGACGGAGGCGTGGATCAGGGTGGCAGCCGTACCACCAGCTGTACCAACGCCTTTTCCGACCGTGTGACCGGAGCAGGTCACTGTTCTAGCCTTGTTCTTGTACTTATACGGATCGCAGGTCGCCGTCAGCGTCACTTCCCCGATCTGCCCGTCAGGAGAGAGTTCCCCGACAGATACACGCCCCGTGTAGAAGTAATCCTTGTCATCGTCCAGCACGATTTTCACTCGCTTGCCGTTCAGGGCGTTTTGCAGCTTTGCATATGCCGCGTTCAGCCCGAAGCGATCCGCGATAAAGGTGAACTGCATCTTCAGTATGCGGCTTTTGTACGTCACGCCGCCGAAGTACTCCGTAAAGTCCACAGCCCCGTCTACGCCGGGGATCTCCACCAAGTTGGTGTTCGGCTCCGCTTCGCCGATGCTGTAGGAATTCAGAAAAAGCTGGTACGCATCATACGAGTGGTTCCCGTCAAATTTGATGCCTTTCATCTTATGTCACCCCTCTCTTCGCTTTGCTTTGCAGGCTGCCAAGTTCACGGTTCATATCAGTGGCGATAAGCTTCGCAAGCGTTCTGCCATTGATCTTGATGTCGTGACCAGATACAGCCACCAGCTGCGGAAAGTAGTCCAGTATCGCCGCCAGAATTTCAGACAGCAGTTCCATAACGCCGGCATTTTCGGCACGGACAGCTTCCTGTACATAGCCTTGCAGCGTGGCAATAGGAGCGACTGCTTCTGCACCTGCTTCGCCGCCGATCATGGCGTTGCCGGTACTCGGATTGATGCCGAATATGGTCGGCTGATGCAGCACGGCGCCCTTCGCGTACCATTCCACGCTCAAATGCGGTGCGGACGGCGGATCGAGAGAAAAACTGCCCTCAATACTGAAATGCGGCAGCTTGATGTCCGGCAGATGCCAGTCAAAGTCGAACACGCCTTTCAGCCACTGCACAACGCCGTCAACCACTTCCTTTACGCCGCTGAACTTCTCGGAAGCAGAATCAAAGATGCCCTTGAAGGTGTCCTTGAAACCGTTCAGGAATCCGCTCAGATAGCCGGAAACCGTATTCCACAGCCCTGTCAAAGAGGTAATGATTCCAGTTCCCATTTCGCCGAACCCCTGCTTGATACGATCAGTATCTCCTGTAAATATGCCGACAAAAACATTGAACAAGCCTTCCAGCCATGTGAAAACGCCGTCCAGCCATTGCAGGATACCATCAATCGCACTGACCAGCCCGTTTAATATTCCGGAAACGTTGGAAACCGTCACGGCAACAACAGTTCCGATCACGGCAATCACCGGCTTCAGCCAGTCCAGCTTTTCCCCGAGCCCCTGAATCTTCTCGATCCAGCCCGGCAGATGCTCTGCAATAGTGCTGCTGATCGTGGAAATTACAGGCGTTATCAGGGAGGACAGTATCCCGATCACGCCCGCCACAAACTGACACGCTCCGGCGAACACCGTCATTGCCGTAGATGCCGCACCGCCGCTTTCGACAAAACCGGAAAACAGTTCGGTCAGCGGCGAAACCGCATCTTTCAGGTTGTTCCACGCATCTTTCAGTGCATCGATGACCGGCTGGAAAGATTCCTGCACAAAAGCCGCAACTTCCTGTGCCTTTTCCCACCATTCCCACAGCTTGTCTTTGAACTCGCCGATTTTTGGTGCGATGTCCTGAAACTTTTCCCGTGCAATGTCCACCCATTCCGAAAGTTTCTGCATGGCGGGCGTGACAAACTCATCAAGAATCGGCTCGCCGACTTCCGCCTTGAACTGCCGCCATTTTTCAGCAAGATTCGCTTGCGTATTCGCATACTTATCTGCTTCTCTTGCCGCCTGTCCTGTTGCACCGGAATTGTCGAGCATCCATTGTGCATAATCTAAACGTGTGGCTTGCTTTGTTGCTTCATCTAGGTTTGCCCACGCTTTCGTTTCGGAAACGATGCCTTTTTCAACAGCATATGCCGCCATTTGTGTGTCATTGGCAAACAGTCCGATGGCTTCACCGCCCTCATAGGAGCCGTTAATGAAGCTGTTCAGATGCCCCATGGATTCGTCCAGTGACACGTCACAGAACGCAGCTGCATCAGATGCCATGTACAAGCCTTTTGCCGCCAAGTCTGTGGCATCTTCTATGCCGAAGCCTAAGCCCTTAAATTTTGCGGTCATTGAAGTCATACTGCCGGTCAAACGGGTTGACAGTACGCCTGTGGAATCCGCAATGCCCTGCATCTTTTTCTGTGCAGCACCGGCATAATTGCCCATGATCTGGTCAAACGCAGAGTTTTCCGCTGACACCTCTGCCGCAGATTCTACAGAATCCTTACCGAAGTCCCAGAGTACCTGTCCTGCCCTTGCGGCAAGATCGATCAGCTTTTCAAATCCGCTCGCCAATACATTGGCAATGGCACCCTTCATGACGGAAAATCCGCCCTCTGTGTTTTTGGCGCTGTCCCCCAGTTCCTTGACCGATTTTTTCGCCTTTCCGGCGGAATCGTCCAGATTTTTCTGTTCCGTGTTCAGCTGATCGGCGGCTTTCTGTGCCCGTTCCAGCTTTTTTTCGTTGTTCTTCAGTTCAGAACTCAGCTTTTCGATGTTGTCCGCACAGGCTTTCGCTTCGTCGGATTCCTTGCCGGTTTCTTTGCGAAGGTCCTTATACTTGTCTTTCAGCTTGTCCAGTGTCGTCCGCTGTAGTTCCACCTTTTTGGTCAGGATTTGCAGAGATTCCTTGGTGTCAGAGATGTCACCTTTTTGTCCTTTAAACGCCTTTCCAAACGCCTGCCCGATCTTGTCGAATGCCTTAGACATTCGCGTCTCGGTCTTTTCGGCATCGTCCTGCGTGGTTTTCAGCTGTTTTCGCGCTTCACTGCTGTCTACGGCGATCTTGCCGAATAGCTTGAAAATATCCGTTTTCTCTCACCTCCCGTCAATAGATTTTTTCTGCCGCACCGAACTGCATCTTCTCAAACCGGGCGATATTCTGCCGGATCAGCGCCGGCACGTCTTCTTTCCGGATGTGCTGAGACCGTTCCTTTGCAGAACCGGTCTGTAGCCCGTCCATAAATTCCTGGAAAGACTTGTCGCGCACCTGATGCAGGAAAAACTCCCAGCACTGCTGCCGGGAGGATTCCTCATATATCTTGCAGACCGTCTCTGCGAACCGATGCTGCCGGAGAGCAGCGCCAAGCAGCCCCATAGGGTCAGCATACCGCCGCCAGATCAATTCGCAGAATCCGGTGATGCTGTCTCCGCTGCCGCAAACGGCAGCAATTCCGTGAAAAAATCCTTCATTCCCTGCGATGTGACAAGCTGCCGCAGCATGGCAGCGTATGTGCCTGCGCCGGACTTTGCGATCTCTGCCTCAGATTTCCCGGTAACCGATGCCAGCAGCTGCCGGAGCAGCGGCTCACACTTCCGATAGTTTCGGATGATAATAGCGGCCGCCTTTGCTGCAGCTACTGCACCAACCTCACGGAAATTTCCGCTGCCGAGCCGAGAAATGGCGGCGGCGATCGCCGGATCTTCTGTCAGAGCTGCGATCTCGTCCGAACCAACGGCGGATGCTATGTCGAACAGCATCCCCATATCCTCTGCGGTAAGTTCCCGCATATTTACCTGCTTCATACGCCTGCTCCTTTCACTTGGACGCTGCCGCGCTGGCAGCTACATTCTGGACATCTGCACTTGTTTTCGGATGATAGATACGGATGTTCAGACTTGTCATGCGGTCGCTGTCAGAATACGGCCGGTATGCCTCAAATGTCAGCGGCAGCACACTCGCTTCAAAACTCTTGCCGTCCACCTTTGCGCCGCTGGTGCAGATGGCTTTATCGAAAACAATGACAATAGGCTTACGGTCTTTCAACGTTTCGCCCACATACGCCAGCTTGTCGATCCAGTGCTTTTCTTCAATCTTTTGTCCGGTCGTGCCGACCAGGTAGTCTTTTGCGCCCTGCGATTCTGCCAGATTGGAAAATAAGGCATGGTTCAGCAGCTCTGGCGTCATGTCCAGAGCATTGATGGTCATTGTGCCGGTCTCTCCGGTCTTTACCACACCGCCGTATACCTTGACGCCTACGCCGTCGATCGGCACATCGTACAGTGTGCTGGTGATCTCCAGGCTGTTACCGCCGGATGTCGCACACAACAACGTTTCTTTAAAATTGAACTGTGCATTGCCGCCGGAGGTGCCGGTCGTCAGCGTCAGTCCTTTGTGGATCGTCCCTGCGCCCAGCCAGATCCGCTCTAATGTATTTTGGGTCATGCCGTGTTGTCCTGCCTGCATATTACTCCACTCTCCATTCTATGTATTTCAGATTGATCTGTATTTTTTTCAGCCGTGCATCGTCGCACGGAACAGCAACAGCGCTGTTAAAGAACAGCACCACTGCATAATCATCACCGGATGTGCTATATCCGGTGACTCTGGGGAACGCCCTGCAAATTCTCTCCCGGGCAGTTATCAGTGCATCCCAGCTCGTCCCAACCAACGTGAGCAGGAACGTCCCGGACAGCATACCGCTTTCTTCTGTGACCGGGCTGCTGCTGCAATGTCCGACACAGTAGACCGACGGCAGCTTTCCGGCAGTCTGATAGGTCTCATACTGATACGGTATTTCAGCTGCTTCAAGTCGTTCTTTTACCGCCGCCAGCAGTTCTTTTGTCATGACACACCTCGTTTCACAATTGCAGCCAGACGCTGTTCTGCTTTCGGCAGGTCTTGATCTGCTGCGTGCTGCAACGTGTGTTGCGCTGCCTTACCGTCCGTCTTGTAATATTGCACTCCGTTTTTTCCGTATACAACCGTGACCTTCCCTTGATATGTCGGTTTCCTTGACCCGGTGTATCCAGCAACAGGGACGTACCAAGGGGACGCTCTGCCGTCACCGTTCGCTGCATGGGAACCTGTCCCAAACTCATTCCAGACGGCGTTTTCTAGGTTGCTGCCAACAGTAACGGAATGCTCTGCCGTGTCAACAACATAGTCCCATGAGCCTTTCAGCTGCCCCTCGTCTACGGGAGACATTGCCGCAGCATCTGCCGACAGCAGCGCACCCATTTCCGTGAGAAATTGTTCCACAGCGCTGTCAATCAGATCGGCAGCCTCCAGGATATGCGTTTCCAGTGATACCGTTTCCATTTTCACTGTGCCGCACCTCCCGTGTACCGCAGATAGATTTCCAGCTGTGATCCGTCTCCCATTTCCATAGGGTTGTCAATGTCAAGCACATCATACCGCTTTCCGCCACAACGTAAGCGGCAGTTCTCCGGGACAATGTTCTCCGGCAGTTGCACCCAGTCCGCCACAAAAATATGCGTAGACTGTTCCGTCTTGGCGTTGTACGTCGTGTAACGGCTATCGCTACCAGAGAGGTCAAGCCAGCCATTGAGCGTAAGCACAGGCGTTTCCTGTTCCACTGCCTCGCCGATCTCGTTGACCTTGCTTTCCACAAGCAGCAGTTCCGCATCTATATTTCCACCAATCAAGCCGTGCATTGTCAGAACCTCGCTTTCCGGTATCTGTCCAGGAATTTGGTCAGCCGTGCAGGAACGCCCAGAACGCCGCTGTAAGCGTCCTCTCCGGAAAAGGTCACGCTATGCCGGCTGATGGTTTCCGATGCAATTCCCGCCCTGTCGGCGGCGTTCTGCCCCGCCCTGCTAAGCTTGTACCGCAGAATTTCCACGCACCCCATTACCACGTCCGGCGGATATGCTACACGGTGCAGCACCGCAGAATCGGTGTCCGCCGGAGCAGGTGACAGCATGCTGTCCGGCAGTACCGTGTACAGTTGCTCGCCGATCTGCACGGTGTCCCCTGTCAGGATCCGCAGGCTCGGTGTCAGCATGACACCGCCCTGAATCGCCGTCACGTGCCGGAAGCCGCGTTCTGTAAAGGTGTTGTGCGTTTCCTGCCGGATCGCAGCTTCCAGTGCGGCAAGATGTTCCGCAAGCAGTTCGTCCGGTGTTTCGGTGTCCACAAATTTCCGGAGATGCTCCACTGTCATCAGCATGGTGTCCGCTCCTTACTTCTTGAACTTCGCCAGTACCACCTTGGAGGTGTCAGACAGTGCTACCGCATAGAACCGATCTGCGCTGATGTCTGTCTTTCTTGCAAGCGTCTCACGATCTACTTCTACGTTTGTGTCACGCTTCAGATAGATGGTCAGCGCCGCGGTGTCGTCCTCAGTCTCGCTGTCCTGATTCAGCTTGACGATGGGACAGAAGTAGCACGCCGTAGTGGACTTTGTGACCTTATCGCCGACCTTTGCAGCGGGCAGAGTTTTCCGGATCTCCGCGATGTTCCCCTCAGTCGCCGCCGTACCGCTTTCGTCAAAGTAGTACCACTCGCTGTGCAGCGGCACTTTCTTGGACGGCACTACGCGGCAGTTTGCCACCATGCCAATTTCACCGGTCAGCATCACGCCGTCCTTGTACTTGTCTGCACTGAGGAAATCGCTGTCCTTCCGCAGCTGTGTCACCTGCTTCGGGTGCACAAAGATGACCTTGTCCGTATTCACTTCCTCGTCCAGCACGTCAATGGCGTCCACAATGCCGGCGTACTTGATCGCCGCCGCACTGCCGTCATAGGTCAGCTGTGCCCCCTGCAACGCAGCCATGGCATCGGCATCGACCTTCGCCGCGATAGACTTTCCGATCTGGTTATTAGTTTCTGCCACCGGATTGCCGTAGCCGGACAGCACGGATTCGTCTGTCAGTTCCACCGCTTTCATCGCTTTCTTGATCTTCACAGTGGTGGTACTGGTCTGGAGCTTTACGGTGTCTGCCTTTACGCCCTCGGCAACGTCCACCGCATCCCCGATGTAGCTGTACTGGGGCACGGTAATGGTGTCGCCTGGCACGCCCTGCAGGGTGGTGTCCACCTTTGCAAACGGGGTGACGACGATCTTGCTTGTGATCTTTGCGGAGATCATATCCGCCATGACCTGCGGATTTACGAGGTCCTGAATAGTTGTTGTTTCTGCCATAGTTATTCTCCTTTTCTACCGGTCAGGGTGTCGTATGTGTCTTTGTCGGTCTTGTACAAGTCCAGCCGCTGGGCGTAGGACATCTTTGCAAACGCATCAGCAGTGACCGCAGAGCCGCCGCTGTTGTCCGGCAGCTTCTGTTCCAGTATCTGCTTTTTCTCTGCTGCCGCGAACTGCGTCGGATACTGGGCTTTCAGCGTTTCCAGCGTGGTATCCCAGCCTGTCAGTCTGCCCTTGTCGTCCAGAGCCACGCCGTCCATGCCTTGCAGCTTGTACGCCAGATAGTCTGTGTCCAGTGCTCCGGCTTTCAGCAGTGCCACCTGCACCGCAGCGTCCAGCTTCGCCTTGGCAAGCTCTGCTTCCAGTTCGGTGACGCGGGCGTTCTCCTGTGTCTGCTTGGCGGCGTTGTCTGCCTTGGTCTGCTTCTGGGCTTGCTTTAACGCGTCCTGTGCCTGTTGCAGCTGCACCTGCAATGCGTTGTACTCTGCCGCTGTGTAAGTCTTTTCCGGCGGCGACGCGTTGGGTTCAGGCGGCTGTGCCGGATTCTTTTTCGGTTCGTCTGCCATTTGAATCAGTCCTTTCTGAAAATGGGTATAAAAATAGCACCTGATCGCTCAGATGCTGATTTTTCGATAAAAGAACGCCGTACCCACAGGCTTTTCTTGTTCTTGTTTTCCGTCCCTCCGCCAGTTTTTGCCCGTGGTCGGGGCAGGTTTATGCCTTTTGTGTAATAGCGTTGCACATCTCTGCCATAGCACTGCACAACACCGCGTAGCCTTGCAGGTCGTCAAATGCATCAGGTGTTACTTCTGCCATTTCTTCCAACTTTTCCAGCAGGATTTCTTTTGCTTTTTGTTCCATAGGTTTCTCCTTTCGGGCATGAAAAAAGCACCTCGGGTGAGATGCTTTTTCTGTATAAGATTTCGGAAACACTATCGATTCTCTTCAAAAAAGAAAAAAGGCTTTTCAGCAAGGCGGATTGTCTCCTTGTTGATTTCTTTCGCTTTTTTCACAATTTCCAGCGGTGTGTTTTTGGAAAAGGTTCGTGTTTTTCCTTTTATCATATATTTACGCCATTCCATTGGATAATCAATCAGCATTTTCATTTCCTCCTTTGTGCAGCAAAGCTGCCACAACATCACGGGACATTTTTCTCGGCTTTTTGCTGCAATATTCTGCCACGCATTCTGAAATAAATTCGTCTAGCGATTCATCATCTATAAGTCCGTAAATGGACAGTGCTTCCTTTTTCAATTTCATTATAGCATCTTCGTCTAACCCTGTCAAGCTTTCAAAAAAAGCATCTCGAATGTCACGGACTTTTTTCAGTCTTTCCTCATAATCCGGAACAGTATCTTTCAAATGCTTTTGCAATGCATGACCAAGCTCATGGCGAAAAGCGTGATACGGGGAGGAACTTGACCATTTCCCCGTTTTTTTCATTTCAGCAGCAACTTTTGAAATTGTATTTTTCCCGTCTTTACCACCTGCACCGGAAATTGAGATTGTGCCGTTGTTGTCATTGTAAGTACCCCAAATTCCGTTGTTTTTATATGGCTCTATCAAAACACTTCTTACACTGGGTGTTTCTCCGAACTTCTGTCCAAAGCGGTCGTATTCATCAGAAAATTCCTTCGCAAGATGTGGCGTGATCTCTTTTGTCCCGCTGACCTTATCAAATGCGATACTGTAATTTCCTTTTAAGTACCTGATTTTCTCCGGCGAATACATCTTTCCCGTACCGCCGTTGCCCTTTGGCGTAGGCGGTGCGACTTCCACAGCATGCCCCGCAGGAACCGGAACCGGAACCGTTCCGTCCGGTTTCCCCGCTGTTTCCTGCACGTATCCCGCACGATATGCCGCGTAGGATTCACTGGAAACCTTCACAAGGGCTCTGTGCTGGTTGTCATACTTGTAATCGCCGTCGGCTCTGACCGCCCATCTGGGGCGGCTGTAGGCGTGACAGCGGCAGTTGATGTCCTCGGACGCAATGCCAAACTTACCGGGTGCCTGTGCCTTTCTGCCGTCCACCTCAAAGGGCTCGTCCAGTTCGCGGACCTGCCCGTCCAGCTGGACATGGTGCGGGCGTGTCTTTTTGTCCATGGTGCTGTCCCACTGCTTCACCAGATCTGCCCCCTGCTGCTTCGCGGCTCTGGCAGCTTCCAGTCTGGCGGCGTTGGCGATGCGGTTTCCCTCGGTGCGGACGATCAGCTTTGCCCGTCCCAGTGCCCCGCCACGCATAGTGGCATAGTTGCCGATCATTTTGCCGGTGATCTGGTTCGCCATGTCCCCGTAGCTTGCACCAGATGCAAAGCCAGCAGAAACGATGTCGGTGATATGCTTTTTCAGTCCGGCAAAGTCCTCGCCGATGCTGTCATACAGCGGCTTTACAAGCTTTGTGTCGTTGACGGCAGCCCGACAGACCTTATCCTGCGGAACTGGCAGCGAGAGCCGCAGCCCGTCGCTTTGCAGTTCGTACAGCACCGCCGTGTGCCCTGTGAGATAGCAGTCCTGCAAGTACTCCTGCGCGGTGCGGTACGTCTTGCTGTGCAGCTTTCCGAGAATACGTTCCAGCTGCTTCTGCAAGCCCTGCTGAAACGCTTTCTGGTAGGCAACAGCCTGCCGGTTTTCCTCATCAGTCCGTTCGTCCAGCTGCCGGAGCCTGTCCTTGACATCTTCCAGTGCTTTCTGATACGATCGTTCCAGCTGCTCCATGACTTTTTTCTCGGAAAGCAACTCATACTGCGTGGTCTGCTTCTGTGCCGGTGTCATCTGCCGCACCTTCTTCCAGCTGCTGCATCAGGCTGTCCAGCTGTGCACCGTCCGTCTGTTCCAGCGATTTCCGCACCTCTGCCTCGTCCAGCTCCAGCACCTTGCACAGCGGCTGCAGCACGGCTTCCACGCCCAGCTGTGCCGCCGCGGCAAGCAGAGTGCTGACCTTGATCTGCACGGCAGCAGCTTCCGCACTGCCGATCGCCGCATTGTCGGATTCGTTCGTGATACAGGTTCTTGTGAAGTCCATTTTCACGTCAGCACGGGTGAACGCCGTCCCCCTGTCCTTGTTGATTTGCTGCAATACCACGTCGATGATGCCGCCCATCATCTGCCGCAGGTGTGTTTCCAGCTTGCCGCACTTGATGTCCAGCAGGGCGTACCGGGACTTGATGACCACGTTGGTGATGTTGCCGTCGCCGACCTGTGCGGCGTTGAAGCCCATGCCAAACTGATAGATGTTCTCCTTGTCCAGTTCCAGCTTGACCTTGCGGGCTTCATAGGGCACTTCTACCGTTTTCATATCCACCCCGCCGCTTTCGCCGGTGCCAATCACCTTCTTGGTCTTGATGTTCTGCATCAGTTCCGTCATGTCCGTACCGCCGTATCCGGACACGACCACCAGATACTCCGCCGCGTCCTGCAGGTTGTTGGACAGCCCGCAGGACATCAGGTCATAGTCGTCGATCAGCGACTTCACCGGCTGAAGCCCCGAAACGCGTTCACGGTTGTTGTCGATGCGGAACCACGGCAGAAAGCCCAGCCCCTCGAAGTAGGTATCGTCGGAATTGCCCTTTTTGTAGAGCACATGCGGCCGCGGATTGGGAAGCCCGTTTTCCGGTTCGTCCAGCGTGATCGTGCCGCTGTCCGGCTGCGTATACGTCCACGTCTGCGTGTCGTCCATGACAAGCACCTTGTACACTGTGTGCCCGTACATGTCTGTCCGCTGCGGATACCGGTACAGCACATAGTCCCTGCCGTCAGAAGTGTATCTGCCGTCTGCTTCCACCACAGACAACGCATCGGCACACTGGAATGCCAGCCTGCCGTCTGCGTTCATATAGGCGTACAGCCAGCCCCAGCCGCAGACCACCGCATCTGTACAGGCATCTGCCAGCTCCGCCCGAAAGCGGTCGTTCTCGTTGAAGTAGCTGTCCAGTTCCTTTTGCAGCTGTTCATCTTCGGCGACCACGATCCTGTCACGGTTGCTGAGCAGATACTGTACTTCCTGATCTGCCAGTTCCGTGAAAAACGGGTGTGAGATTTTGATGTTGCTTCTGGTTTTGTCCTCTTGCAGCTCTCCGTGGGCATCATAGTAAAACAGGCGGTAGTTCTGTATCGCATGGCGGGCGTGGTAGTACTGCCGCCCGATGCGTGCCTGTGCCTTTTGCGGATCCCCGTATGCTGTGTTCAGCAGCGTTTGTATTTCTCCGATGTGAAGCATTCTTTCACCTCCTACACAAGCCACATGCCGAGCGGCTTGGGATTTTCATACACTCCGGTCAACGCGTCCGGTGCGTCGTCGTGGGCATTCTTTCCGGTACGCTGATAGGACAGCACCGCACCGGCAAAATCCCGCCAGCGGTCTGCCCAGTTCACCGGAAACAGCACGTTCTGCATCACGCCGGTGCTGTTGGATAAAATCCGTGCAATCTTGTTCTTATGCTGGTGAAACCACGTAATTTTCGTGTGCCGGTTCCCCAGCTTCCGGCATTCCCGTTCCACGTTTCTGGCGAACCCTCTGCCGCCGTTGTTGGATTCGATGATCGCACAGCCAATGCGGTGCTCGGTCAGCATCTGTGCCGTCTGTGGCTCGGTGGTTTCCATGGGTGCACTGGTATAGAGTACGTCCAGCACGTAGTACGTGCCGTTGTATACGCCGTAGCAGATGCTGCACAGGTAGTCGCTGCCCTCGTCCGCGGTATCGGTGTAGCACAGCAGATACTGGAGCAGGGATTCCCCGTTCTCGTCCGCCGGCAGTGCCGTGTACGTCTGAATCCTGGTGTACAGTCTGCCCCTGATGTCCATAGGCTCCTGCTGATAGTTGGCGGCGGCGATCTCTTTCCCCATAGCACTCGTCTTTGCCAGATAGGACCTTTTGGTCAGCACGGCATCACAGAGCATTGTGCCGTCGTCCTGCAACGCCTTCATGCAGACGTGCCGCATCTTTGCACCGGACTTTCGGTAGTGCTCCAACGCCCGCCCTGCCAGGTCGTCTGTCGCCCAGCGTGTCATGATGATGAGCAGCTTTCCGTTTTCCTCCAGGCGGGACTGCATCGTATCCGTAAACCAAGCCCAGTGCTTTTCTTTCACCAGTTCGTTGTTGGCTTCTTCGGCGTTTTTGATGAGATCATCGATAATCATCAGCGATGCCCCGAAGCCGGTCGCCGTACCGGTGGGCGATGTGGCGAGGTAGTTGTTGTAGCCGCCCTCCAAACTCCACAGGTTCATTGCCCCGTCGCCGTGCTTGATGCGGGTGTCGGGGAACACGTCGGCGTACACCGGTATGTACAAGTCCGCCTTTTGCTCGGAGATCGCGTTTCGCACATTCTTGGAAAACATGGTGGAAAGCGTTTCGTTGTAAGAGCCTGTCATGATCTTCTGGGAGGGATCACGGCCAAGCACCCACTCCACCAGCAGACCGGCTGTTCTGGACTTGCCGTGACGGGGAGGGAGATTCACGATCATCACTTCGTCATCAGATTCCACGAACGCCTGAAACTCCCTGCACAGCCGCACAAGATACTGCCGGTCAGGCTGATAAAAGTCAGGTGCCATCAGGCTGCAATAGGCAAAAAAGTCACGTCTTGCCAGTTCCGCTTTCGCCCCGAGCACGATCAGCCGCTTATCCACTGCCGATCACTTTCCGCAGTTCTTCTGTAGTGAGGTCTGCAAACGGATTTTTCTGCACCGATGCCTCCACCTTTGTGGTGTACTCTCCCGTCATCTTGTTCAGCGTGTCCACGGCTCGGATACGGTCTGCGGCGGCGTTGTCCTCGTCTTTGGCAATGTCGGACAACAGTTCCTGCCTGTCCCGTGCCGTCATAATGCGTGCGGTCTGGGCGGCTTCGGAAAGCTGTTTGATGTAGGCGGCAACGCCACTATTTGCCACTAGTTTGTAGGCGTTCCCCCGTGCGTACTGCTCCGAATACCCCGCAGAAACGGCAGCCTGTTCAGCGTTTCCGCACTGCACGTAGTATTCTGCAAATTTTCGCTGGCGTTCGGTCAATGCGGTCACGCTCCTTTCCGGCATGCAAAAAACGCCGCAAGGTCACCCTTGCAGCGGTTCTTGTCAGTATTGGATAATATTATTATAGCACAGGTCTACTGTATCAAACAAGGTCATTTTTCAGACATTGCATCGCTTTCCGGTGCATTCGCTTGGAAGTTGCTTCGGATATGTACAGACGTTCGTTGACCTGTTCCCATTTCAGCCCGTCGATGTATCGCAGCCGCACCAGTTCTCCCAACTTCGGCGGCAGAAACCGCACGGCACGTTCTACTTCTGCGGCTCTCTCTGCCCATGAAGCTATTGTTTCTTCGTATTCGGCGGAAAGTTGTTCCAGTGCCTCAACGTATCGCTGCTGCCGTGACAGAGGCTCCCCTCTGGTGTGCGGCATATCGCCGTCGTATCGGATGCCGCTGATGCCTGTCGCATCTTCCCGCAGTTCTGCAATTCGCCGCTTGGCGTTCGCACGTGCTAACGATGCACTGCGGCATTGTTTCAGGGTTTCGATGGTCATTACACATCACCTCAATCATTCTGCGTAAAATTAATAGGCTGGATCATCTCCGGCAAGAAGTTAATCTCGTAATGATACGGATCAACGTGTGCTCCGCTGATGTCCTCTACTGTGTAGATCGTCCAGTTGTTCAGGTAGACATAATCCACCTTGTACTGATTCTCGGCAACTTCAAGCGTGATAACAAGCTCGTTGTCGCTGTTGTTGGACAGGGAAAAGTATCCGATCAATTCCAAGATCGGCTTGTCCGTTCTGGCATTGATGACAGACAAACGCCGCTCTACGTTGAAATAGTCTGCCTCTTTCTGCACGTTGTACGTTGCTCTTTCCGCCTCTGTGCATCCTGTCATAGATGCGGCCATCATGCACACGGCAGTTACAGCTGCAATAATTCTTTTCTTCATGTGTAGTCCTCCTTGTTTTGTCTTTTCGCTCGGTTTATGCTCGGTCAACGCACGCGTGCGTTAGGCTTACGCTCGCATGCGTTAGCGTTTCTTCCGGTTCTCCCGATACTGTTTCTGATATGCTTTCCGCCGGCGTATGGCACAGGCATTGCAGAATCTCCGGTCGCCTTTCACGCCGATCAGCAGCTTGCCGCAGGTTTCGCAGGGTTTGGTGGTCATGGCTGTGCCTCCTTCGCTTTGCGTATTCTCGCTTTCAGGCTGTCGATCAGTGCGTCCTGCGTCGCGTTCTTGTCCTGCAGGGCAGCAAGGACGTCGTCGTCCCGTGTGCCGGTCACTGCAAGGTGATGTACAAAAACCGTAGCTGTCTGCCCCTGCCGGTGCAGCCGCTTGTTTGCCTGCTGATACAGTTCCAAGGACCAGTTCAGTCCGAACCAGACCACGTGGTTTCCGCCCTGCTGCAAATTCAGCCCGTAGGCACAAGATGCAGGGTGCGCCAGCAGAATGTCGATCTGACGGGCGTTCCAGTCCGCTGCGTCCTGTGCATTTTGCAGTACACGGACACGCAGCTTAGATCCCGCCAGCAACGTAGTGATCCGTGTGACGTCATGCCGGAAATTGTAAAACACCAGTGTCGGTGCCCCGTGCAGCTGCTCCAGAAGCTCCTCAAACGCCTCCAGCTTACACCGGTGGATCTCTACCGCACTGCGGTTCTCATCGTATACAGCCCCGTTACACAGCTGCAGCAGCTTGTTGGACAACGCTGCCGCCGATCCGGCATCGATCGTAGTTTCGTCCACCTCCAGCAGCATTTCCTTTTCCAGCTGCTGATACGCTTTCGCCGCCTTACTGTCCAGCTGCACCGGGATCGTGTCATACACCAATTCCGGCAGCTGCAAATAATCCTCGGCTTTCATGCTGATGCAGATGTCGCCGATCTTGTCCTGTATGGCCTTCTGTGCATCTTCCTTTGCCTCATAGGTCGTGAAGTGTCCGCCGTGGGTATTGCTGTTGAAATACATCTCCCGAAATCCGGTGACAGTCCGCCCCAGACGGATACCGCCGTCCAGCAGATACAGCTGTGCCCACAGATCCTGAATGCTGTTCGATGCCGGTGTGCCGGTCAGTTCGATCAGCCGCTGCACATGGGGCCGGATCCACGTCAAGGATTTGAATCGCTTTGCCTTGCTGGATTTGAAACTGCTGCTTTCGTCGATAACGATCATGTCAAACGGCCATGCGTTTTTGAAATAATCCACCAGCCAGACGACATTCTCCCGATTCGTGATGTAGACATCTGCCGGACTGCACGCTGCACGGATCCGCTTCTGTGTGCTGCCCAGAATCATGGAGAACCGCAGGTGCCGCAGATGATCCCACTTCGCCGCCTCTGTGTCCCATGTAGCTTCGGCAACTTTCTTCGGGGCGATGATCAGACACCTGCACACCTGCAGCCGATTATAGATCAGCTCCTGTACGGCGGTCAATGTGATCACCGTTTTTCCCAGCCCCATATCCAGAAACAGCCCCAGTGCCCGATCGGATACGATCCGGTCAATGCAGTACTGCTGGTAGGGGTGCGGCGTGAACTTCATTCCGGCAGTCCATACTTGACGATATGCTTTTGCATGAACTTGTCCACCTCCTCCTGTGTACTCAGCACATAGACTTTCGTGCCGACCGCAGCCAGCCGCTTTATCTGCAGCTGCTGGGATTTGGATAGATTGCCTTTTCGCCCCGGTGCTTTCAGCTCCACCGGCACGATCCCGCCGCCCGGGAAAAATACCAGACGGTCAGGTACGCCGCAGCAGCCCGGCGACGTCCACTTGTATGCCCTGCCGCCGATACGCCGTACACAGCAGCAAAGATAGCGTTCCACTTGTTTTTCATCGTCCATGTCAATCCTCGCTTTCGTTTTGTGATCTCACGCACGCACGCGTATACATACACGCATCAGGCGTATTAGGTATATTATATATCCCTCTATTCCCCTATTTTATATATCTATATATAAAATAAAGTTACAAGGTTACATTATAGGAATAAGTGCGCATTTTTGGTGCGTTTTTGTGTAACTGTCTTTTGTAATATGTAACTTTTCATAAATTAGTCAAAGTTACATTTTTCAAAGAAGGTTACACCGGATAAATCCTTTTTGTACACCGTATGCACAGCCTACTCTCATAGTTTTCTGGCATCGTTCCCACCCCGGGATCCTAGCCAAAATTGCATTGATCTCCGCTGCATCAGACCTCCGGAAATAGCGGATCTCGCCGCCGAACGCCTCGCACCAGATCTCAACAGCACATACCCGCTCCCGACGTTTCAGTTTCGTCTTTTCCTTGTCGTTGGCGAAGCCGCCCGCCCAGTACATCTTATGCTCAAACAGCGTCCGTTTCTCCCAGTCCTCCGGAATCTCCCGATCCAGAAAGTCCCGGATAACGCCCTCTTTCGCGCTGTGCTCGCTGTGTTCTTCCTGTGCCTGCTTTGCGTACGCCTCTACCTCCGGCAGCAGATACAGCTTTTCGCCGTTGTGCCACAGTGTGAGTGCCTCTGCCCAGATCTGCGGCACATTCGCCGCCAGTTCCGTAAATACGCTTTTCGCCGGCTGCTGTACGCCGCACTCCACCGGCCAGAAACGCCGGTTTCCTGTATGATCCCGCAGGAATTCTTCTTCGTTGGTCGTGCCGAAGAATACGCATCTTCTGGGGTACCGCCCCGTTCGTCTGCCGTAAGGCTCCCGAAAAATGTCCTCCTGCTTGGATAAAAACTGCTTGATCTTGTTGTCGTCCGCCTTGGACATTCCCACCAGTTCCGCAAGCTCCATAATCCAAGATCCCTGTATGGTTTCGTATGCATCCTTTCCATCAAACGTTGTCAGACTGTCGTTGAACCACTTCGGTGCCAGCAGCCGCAGCAGCGTGGATTTTCCCAGCCCCTGCGGACCTGCCAGAACCGGCATATAGTCGTACTTGATGCCGGGGATCATGGCACGTGCCACTGCCGCAGTCAGGGACGTTCTCGCCACAGCACGGGTATAGGCGCTGTCTGCGGCTCCCAGATAGTCGATGTACAAGGTTTCCACTCTCGGCACGCCGTCCCATTCCGGAAGGCCTTTCAGATAATCCTGCACGGCATTGATCTTGTTTCGGTGACAGCATAGGCTTACAGCATCGCTGATCCGGTCCTTTCCGGTCACGGCGTATACCTTTTCAATGTAATGCCGCAGTCCGGCATCGTCATTGTCCGTCCAGTCCCGCACCTCCGGACTATCGTTCCAAGGCAGTGCACCCAAGCACAGGATCCGGTTGGAAAATTCCTCGAAAACAAACTTTCCTTTCAGATTCGGATCGTTTTCCAGAATAATCAGTACGTTGTCTGTGGTTTTCAGGGGTTTTCCGGATTCAGAATGTACCTGCAGCAGCTGCATCCAGTCCGCATTTTCCGCAGGTGCAGCCCCGAACGCTGCCGTAGCAGCGGCGTACCGTTCCTGCAGCAGCAGTTGTGCCACACCGGTGTCTTTGACTGCATAATCACACGCTGCCTGATAGGACGGCAGCTTGTTTGTCGGCGTATCCGGCTTTGCATCGCTGTCTTTGTCGCCGAACAGATGCAGCCGCATCAGGTCAAACGCATTGCATAGCTTGCCGCCTGCCGGATCGTGTGCGTGGTGGGAAAAGAGAAACTTGCCGCCCTCATAGACCACCGCACCGCCGGTAGTTGTACCGCCGGCATAGGTGAAGCGATCTCCGGTATCACACACCGTGTACTTGTCCGGCAGGATCTCTGCAATGACCTTGTACACGTCATATATCCGGCAGAACGCCCCCACCACGCCGGACTTCTCTGTCGGATCCGCCTGCTTTGTTCCCCGCGGGATTTTCGGTGCAGTCAGCCCTGCCCACTGTTTCACGTCCCGCCAGTCGGCGTACATGCCCAGAATACCGTCGGGATCGGCGAAATACTTGTCCCCGTAGGTGTAGACGTAGGTACTGTCCGCACAGCACGACGGCCAGTACATCAGCCGTGATGCCTCAAAGGTCGTCGGATCGCACTGTTCCATGCCGATGTATTCCGCCAGTTTCCGTGCGATCGGCTCGTATTCGTCCGCCGTGCACGTTCTGGACAGCGGAATCAGCACACGCAGTCTGGGTGCCGCTTCACTGTGCTTTCGGGTGGAGTACACGCAGTAGGCACAGTTCAGTCCCTCGATCCGCTGCAGGACCCCCTGCGTACCGCCGGGAGCGATGTTGTCCATATCCAGTGTGACGACCTCTCTGCCTGTCACTGCGGATGCTTTCCGCTGCCTGCCCTCCAGTGTGCCGGCAACGTAGCCGCCTACATCTTTCAGGCTGTCCTGTTTGGGTTTCGGCAGCTTCAGATATTCCTCCAGCGTTTCCGTTCCCCGCATAGGCGTTGCAAGCTTCGCCACGAGTTCTGACCACCGCAGCTGCTGGGCGTTCCACTGCGTGGCTTTCCGGCTGCTGCCGGTGGTTATGGTAATCTTTCTGTCGTTTTGCATTCGTCAACACCACCTAATCCTTTTTGTAATAGTCCCCCACGAATCCGGCGGCATTGAGTACCAGCCCCGCCGCCCACGGGATCGGCTGCCGCATCAGTTCACACGCCGCCTGCAGATCCGCACGTTCTTCCGGACAGTCGATCACCGCCTCATCGTGAATGTGCATGACCGTCTGATAGCCGGCATCTTCCAGCCGCTGCAGCGTCACTGCAAGGCAGTCCCTTGCGATCGCCTGTACAATGTTCTCTGTCAGCTTGCCGCCGTAGGTTTCCAGATCCGCCCACTTTTTGCCCGCCTGACTTACGCCGTAATAGTGCAGGCTGTCACTGTCAAACCGGTTCTTTCCGATATGCGGACGAGCATAGAACAGCTTTCTTCCGGACGGCAGCTGCACAGTCAGAAAATCCTGCTTTGTTGCAAAGTCGCCCTCTCTGCGGAAGATACAGCCGTTTACGCCCACCGGCGTACAAGTCTGCACTGCCTGCAAAGCGGCGTTCTCCAGCTGATACCACAGTCTTGTGATATTCGGGTTCGCCTTTCTCCAGCGGTGTACGATGTCCGGCAGCTCGTCCTCAGACAGCCCCATTTTTAAAGCTCCCATGTTGATCAGAGCACCGGCGGAACCGCCGTACCCCAATGCCAGTTCTGCGATCTTTCCCTTCTGCCGCAGTGCGTATTCCGGATTGCCCCTTTTGATTTTTTCAATAGGTACACCGAACATTGCCGATGCCGAAGCTTCGTAGATCCTTCCGTGTGTGCGGAACACCTCCTGCCGCCATGTTTCCTTTGCAAGCCATGCGATCACACGGGCTTCGATCGCTGAAAAATCCGCCACAACAAATTTGCAGCCCTTTGCCGGAACGAAAGCCGTCCGGATCAGCTGGGACAGCGTGTCCGGCACGTTGCCGAAGGTCAGAGCGATCATTTCCGTGTCCCGTCCCTTTACCATATCTCTGGCAAGGTCCAGTTCCTCGATGTAATTGCGGGGCAGATTCTGTGCCTGCACCAGCCGCCCTGCCCAGCGTCCGGTACGGTTCGCCCCGTAGAATTGCAGCAGCCCCCGAACACGCCCGTCTTTGCAAACGCTTTTCACCATTGCCTCGTACTTCTTTACCGAGGACTTCCCCAGCTCCTGCCGTATCTCCAGTACCCGCCGCACCTTTGAGGGCAGCTCCGATCTTGCAAGCAGTTCCTTGACGGTTTCCTTGTCCAAGGATTCCACCGTCAGTCCGGTCTGTGTTTCAACCCAGCCTTTCAGCTGCCCTACTGCGTTCGGGTTTTCCAGTCCGGTCAGCGTTACCGCCTCCTGCATCAGATCGGAAGTGACCGCACCGGCAATGTGCAGTGCCCCGTCGATCAGATCCATGTCCAGCCGGATACCGGCAGCGTTGATCCGCTGATCCAGTTCCCACTCCCGCTGCACCTGTTCCGGCACAGGGAATGCGGACAGCCGTCTTTCAATTGCCATTTCCGTCACCACGTCCTGTTTGCAGTACTCCCGAAACAGCCGCCACTTTTCCGGCTCGTGGCGGGGCAAAACCCGAGTGGTCGGGTTTCTTGCGTTCGGGGTGTGCGGCGTGCAGAACGTCCGGATCAGAGCCTTGCCCGTGGCAAGCTTACGCTTTTCCTGCGGCAGCCCTAATGCCTCGCCGGTTGCGGCAAGTCCGGCGGTATACCCGCAGTACAGACCGTGCAGCTGTGTACAACGCCACTGAGAAAGCCACGACAGCGGCTCGATCTGAAAATACTTTGACAGACAATACCACTCAAATGCCGCATTGTATGCGTGATTCTGTACATTCGGATCAAACACCGCCTGCACGATTTCTTCCGGCAGAGATTCTCCGCACGCCAAGTCAATGATGTTTACATCGCCACCGTCTACGCTGTAAGCAAACAGCAGTATCTCAAAATCATCGGACTGCACATATTTGTACAGTCCGGATTTCGTGATGTCTACACTGCTATAGGTTTCGATGTCGATGCTCAGATGCAGGCTCATGCACCGTAAATGGGCTGACCGGTGATCGGATCAACCGCTGTGTACTGCGGTGCCGCCTGCGGATACTGCCCTGCATAGGGGTTCTGCATCGGCTGTGCATAGCCCTGCGGCGGTACAGGAGCACTTACCGCAGGTGCAGCCGCACCGGCATAGGCGTTTGCACCGCCAAAGGCATCTGCTGCGGACACATGGCCACCCAAGGGCTCGCCGTCCTCCAGCTTTTGTACCGCCTCCAGACCGCAGCCGATCCCACGCTTGCCGGAGAAGTTGTAGGCGTAGAACGATACGCACACACGGGCGTACATACCGCTGTAGATGTCGCCGGCATTGACGACAGGGTTCTGACCAATATCCACGATCGGCACCGGATTCTTGTTTCCGGCAGTGAATACCCAGTGCCCCTTGCACTCTGCCCCGAAGGGTTCCCCGTTCGGGCGAACACCGTCCCCGTCATAGATCGGGCTTTCGATCTTCGGCGGCATTACGCCATTCCACTTTGCCCCGACACCTGCGTTGACCGCCGCCTGATAAGCGGCGTCCAGACGAGCCTTTGTGGCAACGTCAGACTTCGGCAGCAGTATGGTTACACCGTACTTCGGGTTGCCGCCGTCCGGAGCACTGCTGTGGGGCTGATTGAGGTGTACGTAAGAAAGTCTTACCTTGTCCGTTGTAAACTGATTTGCATTCAAACTCATGATGATTTTCCTCCAAACATTTCTTCTAATTTCTTCTTTGCGTACGGTCTGCGTTTGTCTGCTGCCGGCACGACCGTAGGCTTTCCCGGCGGCTTCACGATGTAACCGCCGATCAGTTCCGTCAGATGCTTTTTGCCGCACAGTTTTTCCAGTGCCGTCAGATTCAGCGGCTTTCGCTCATACAGCAATGCGGCATCATACCCGGACTGCTCCAGTACCTGAAATGCAGCGTCGGTATCTGTGAGAGTGCGGTTCGACCTGCCCTCCACAAGCTTCCAGCCGGGGATCTCCTTGCCGGCGATCAGCTGCCTTTCGGCGTATTCCTCCAAGGACTTTACCCAGCTTTGCAGGGACTGTGCCGCTGTGAGGATACTGCCGATCTCTGCATCAGACAGCAGGGTATCCGTTTGCCGCTTGCCGATCTCCAGCATCTGTACCGCCCGTGCACGGCACTGTGCCTTTGCCCGACAGAACCGGCACCAGTCCCCTGCACGGAATTCTCCGGTGCCCTTTGCCGCCTGTTCTGCAAGCGGCTTTACCCGTTCGCCCCACTGCTGCAATTCGTCAGCGGTCAGACTATCTGTGGAGATGTTGTCGAGCCGCGGCTGTACAATGTGCATCTGCACCTGTCTGATCGTGTACAGCAGACTGTACTCCTGCACGGCACCGAGGGCATACAGCCGCAGCTGCGGGTTGTTCTCCGCCGACACTGCCACACCTTTCCCGTATTTCAGGTCTACGATGTGCAGCGTGTCGTCATACAGGATCACACAGTCCCCTGTACCAAATCCGCCGGGGACAATCTGGGAAAAGTCCAGCCGCTTTTCTACGACTACATACGGCGTTCCGGCAAACGCCATGCACAAGCTGCGTATGTAGTCCACATAGGTGTCTGTGTAGCCGTCCATTTCCCGCTGATACAGCTCGTCCGACTGGATCTCTGCCAGCCTCTGCTTGTATGTCGAGGGCTTCATGATCTCGAACTGCCTACGCAGTTTCAGCTCTGCCAGACTGTGGGCAAGCGTTCCCTCAGCGGCATAGCTGCCGGCAGTGTCGGGAAACTGTTTCTCCAGTGCAGCGGACGGGGTGCAGTTTATCCACCGATGTGCACCGGAGGCGGATAAGAAGGCGTGTTCTTCCGGCATCAGATCTGCCCTCCCATCTGCCGCAGTCTTCCGGCAAACTCTGCCCGACGGTTCTCCGGAACAGAGGCAAGCCCTGCCGGTGCACCGAACTCCGCCAGCAGTGCCTGCAACTCCGGCTGCTTGCCTGCTTCCATCAGAGGACGGCAGGCGATCGCAAGATCGTTTACGCTGTAGGCACGCACCTGTGTGGGAATGCCGGTCGGCAACGGTTCCTGCTGTACCGGCACCGCAGTGTTAACGGGAACGGCTGTCGGAGCCGGTACGGCCGCAGGCTGCGGAGCTGCGACCGGAGCCGGCTGCGAAGATGCTGTCGGCAGCGGTTCAGACTGCAAGGACGGTGCCGGCGAATTCAGGGGCTTGCTGCCCGCCAGCAGACCGGCGATCGCCGCCGCCTGTTCCGGTGTGACTGTCAGTGTCATTGTGATTTCCATGATGTTTTACCTCCGTAAAATTGATTATATTGCAACACCATTTACAGGTGTAGCCGTCGTTCTCGATGCTGCCGCAGTAAGGACAGCGTATAGGGATATTAGTTTCCCAAGGAAAGCCCAAAAGCATCACCGTCTTTCATAGATACACCTGTGATCTTAGACAAAAGAGCGGCGTTCTTCCGGCAGCGTTCCGCTGTTCTGGCGGATTCCGGCGGCAGGCGTTCTGCCCGTCTGTGTAAGTACACAAGCAGCTCCTGCACTTCGGTTTCCTCGCTGTTCTCTTTCATAAGGCGAAACAGCTGCCGAGCTTTCTTCTGCGTTACCGGAAAGAACGTTTCCAGACAGAGCGTCAGCCTGCCGCAGGGATAGCAGATGGTAAACGCCCCGTTCGTCTGTCCGATGTGTTTCTCAGCCACGCTTGCATGCCTCCTCGAATACAGCTTTGTCCTGTGCAGCTTCCTCGTCCCGTTCAAACTGCTGGAACTTTTGCAGCAGTCCCATTCCCCGATTCCAGATTTCTTTCGGCATCTCCATGTCGTGCCGGACGCTCTCGATCAGTTCAGCAACGATCTCGCTGTCTTTCAGTTTCGTTTCCATTTGACATTTCCTCCTAAGTGTGATATGATAGTTGTGGTTAATTTTTTTTCCATGCCCCCGTTACCGGTTGCCGCCGGTGCGGGGGTTTTCTTTGCGTCACAGTGTGCCTTGACAGCGTTCATCGCCACTCTGGCACGCAGCTCCTTGCTGGTTTCGCCGAGGACTTCTGGGATACCGCCGCCGGCGTAGAGATGTGCCAGCATCGGGAAGTCCGCCCTACTCATCGGCAGGGACAGCAGATACTTTATCACGCCGTTGTACTCCTCAGCGGTCATTTTGAGGGTCATCGGTTGTCATCCTTTCTAAGTTCATCATCCTTGCCATTAGTCAGCCATCGTATCAGCTCTTTATACCTATTCCTGGCACGTTCGTATTCCGTTCTGGCGGCTTCCAGTCTGCATTTTTCCTCTTTCACACGTCTGGCGGTGGGCAGCATGTCCTTGATAATGCAGATGCCGCCGATGGTCCACAGGTCGGCGATGTCCTTCTTGCTCTGGACTGCCGGGTGGTAGCAATAGACGTAGTGGATCTCGGAAAACTCCGCCTCTGTGTACGGGCGGCTGGTCAGGCGGTCAAATTCGGATTGCAGCATGGGTTAGTCCTCCTCTTTTTCCATGATTTCATCGAAGTGTACAAAAACCAGGGAAAGCCTTTTGAGCATTGCTCCCAGTACCTGCTTTGCATCGTGCTTACCGTTGCTGCAATCTGCCACGATATTGGCAACGTATACCGCACCTGTAAGATAGCAAGCTATCACGTCATCGCCGCTGACGTTGCTTATCTTTGAACTCGGGGCGATCTGCTCGTTCTCGTCCATCTTGATGTGGATCTCAATGTGTTTCTTCTTTTCTTCCATGATGATACTTCCTTTCAGGTTTTTGATATGTATACTTCTGCCAGCTGGTGCAAACCATATTCCGGCTGCGTTCCAAGCACCGGCAGAAGTACCGGCAATTCCGGCAGCACGCCGGCTCTTTCTGTTGCGTGGGGCTTGTCCTTTCTGCCGCTTTCGCGGCGGGTAACTATTCGGTTTCGGTTTCTGCATCATCTTCGCCGGATTTCCACGGGTGCTCCCGTGCCCAGTCCATGGCGTCAATGACCTGTTTCCGCTCCTCCGGGTGGTTGTAAATGTACTCCGCAATGACCCTCGCGATACGCTTAGACCACACATTGTCCCAAAGGTCCTGCTTTTCCTGTTTGGTCAGGCTGTCCCACGGAACGATCTCGCCGGTTTCTTCTCGAATCAGTTTGCTTGTACTCATGCTGCACGCTCCTTTCTGTACAGTTTATGCGAGTGCCGGCTTGTCTGTTGTCACGCTCCGACCATCAGCAGCCGGAACGTTTCCCTGCCCTTGGGCGTGACAAGGTCCTGCGTGCCTTTCCACTGGGTTTTCTCGTTCATGCACTCTTTCCGCTCGAACAAGCCGTCCGAGAGGGGCTTTGCATAGGCAGTCAGCTTGCCTTTCTTGTCGCGGTACATGTACTTCTTTTCCAGCAGGAACGCCACGAACTGGTTCTGCTTCACGCCCAGTTCTCCGGCGGTTTCCCGAATGCCGGTCAGCAGATTCCGGTCAACCAGTTCGTCGAAGTATTCCGCTTTCGGCTTCATGATCTGGTTTTCCACCGTCAGTGTGGAAACTGTGATCTGCATCTCTTTCAGTTTGGCGTTCGACAGCTGTAAGGCTCTTGCCATGATTGCATCAGGGCTGTTCCACTGTTCTTCCACGGCAATGAAGTACTGCCGCATCTGCTTGCCCTTGTCCGTCCGCTGGAGCATACAGAGTTCCTTTGCCATGGGGATTGTCAGCTGGTGGTCAATCTTGTTCTGTCCGCCGTGCTGATTCTCGCTTTCCAAATTTGGAAAGCAAGTTGCAAAGTCAACGTTCTCGGAAAAGCCGTACTCGCACATACGCTTTACCCATGTTGTATAGGGCGTTTCCACGCCCAGTGCTTCGTGCAGTTCCCGTCCCGATACCGTCGGGCGGTCTGCGTTGTCGTAGTGGATTTGGATTAGGTCTTTCATGTTTCATCTTCCTTTCTGTTCACGCTCTGCTGTGCTCCTGCACATCGTCCTTGTTCTGCACCCGAAACTGCTGCCCCTCGACTTCCTCTCTGGCAAGCTTATAGCCGTCGAGAACGCCGGACAGATAACTGAACCGTTCCAGCGGTGCGACCACGTCCAGTGCTGCGTGGATCAGCTGCTGTGCTACTCTGGTTGCTGTCATAAGTATCACCTCACTTTTTGAAACTGTGGAGCGTCCGGGAGTTGCACCCGAATCGTACTCGTCGCTCCGTCTGCGGCGGGTGTACCAGTCCGCCGCATGGAAATGAAAGGAGGTATTCGCCACAATGGCGATTGAAGATGTTGGTAAGCGGTTTTGCGTCATGCTCAGGACGGGAAACGCGGCTTCATTACAATTTGATTACATTTTTGTCGAATCCTGTCGAATGCTTGCATTTCACAAATGAATATGGTATAATAAAAATATCAATTTTTTAGGAGGATGTACCACTATGAAATGTCCGTCATGCGGCAGTGAAAACGCTGCCGGAACAAAATTCTGTAGCCTGTGCGGCACAAAGCTTCCGTTGGACGGTGCTGAACAGCCGACCACCGAACAATCTGCACAGCAGCCTGTTTCGCCGTCCCCACAGCAGCCCAACAACACATATCAGAATGCTGCACCGCAGTACCAACAGTACCAGCAGTATCCGCAGCCGCCAAAGAAAGAACCGCTTAGCAAGCAGACTTGGTTTGTCGTGCTGATGCTCGTTCTGGTGTGGCCCGTTGGTCTGATACTGATGTGGTGCAATAAGAAAGAATGGAAGCTGCCTGTAAAAATCATCATCACTGCTTTTTTTGCCTTGATGCTTATCATCGGCGTCGCATCTGGCAGCGGTTCTTCTGACGATTCCAGTTCTTCCCCTGTTGTGACTACGACAGCAACCACAACGGAAGAAGCAACGGAAACGGAAGAAACCACTACTGCACAAGCTGAAGATGCAACAGATGCACCGACGGAAGCACCGACAGAAGCGGCTGCTACGGTTGACATTACCAAAGAGGGCACATACAAGGTCGGCGTGGATATTGCCGCCGGAGAATACTGCATCTTTGCAATGGATTCCAATTTTGGCGGATACTACAGCGTAAACGCTGATAGTGTCGGCGACAGCATCATTGGAAACGAAAACTTCGATTACAACGCCTTTGTCACTGTATCTGACGGACAGTATCTTGAACTGAACCGTGCTATGGCAATTCCGGCAGAACAAATTGCCGGCAGCCCATATGCCATTATGACAGACGGTGAGGGCGAATTCCGCATCGGTATCGACCTTCCGGCAGGAGAATACAAGCTGGAATCTACAGACGAGATCGACGGCTACTACTGCGTATATGACAGCAGTGCACCGGACGCTCCAATTGTCACCAATGAAAATTTCAGCGGACAGTCCTATGTTACCGTTTCTGACGGACAATACCTGCTGCTGTCCAGATGCAAAATTGCAAACTAAGCACATTTCTCTCTGCTTTCCCAAAAGCCTGCCGCTTTGCGGTGGGCTTTTTTGCTGCCTTGTCCGCAATGACCTCAAATGATTCTTCGTGACGGAAGATATAGCAAAACCTCGAAGTCTGTGGCAGGCAGTGCACTTTCTCAATTTGCCGTTTTTGTTTCGCACGGAGCTTTTGTTGTCGCTCGAAATGCGTTTCTACCGGTTTTTTCAAACACTACAGCCTTGCACTGCTTAATTGCTTCCCGCTGATTGTTTGCCATAACAGACATGTGGTTCAGTTCCTCTTTGCCGTTCCGCTTTATCACATAAAATACCTGATAACTTTTTTTCATGTCATTCACCCCCTCAGTATCATTTTCCCTTGCTATAATTCAGTCGCAATTATAGGATTTGCATTCTCATCGGTTACGGCAAATGCTTTCTTTGTTGTAAGAAAGCAGCCGTTCGGCATCTGACAATTTCCTTTTTGGCACTCTGTATTTTTCTGTGGATCACACAGATACAGAGTGCTTTTTTCATCGTTTTTCACTGCTTTTCACCTCCTCGGTGTTGAAACAACACTTCGATCGGCGTTTCCGGAAACCACGTTTTCTGAATGAAGATTGCCTGCTCCACAGTGAATGAACGTTTTCCGCACGTTTTGTGCCAGAGTGTTCCCTCATCTACGCCGAGTACCTGTGCCATTGTCTTTTTCTTAACGCCTTTGCGTTTGATCTCGTATTCGAGAAACGGGTAATTGTAATCCTTTTGTTTCATTTGTTTCCTTTCTGTCTGATTTGCACTTGACTTTTGTAATATTTCATGCTACAATTAGAAATAGAAAGGAGGTGATAAAAATGAATCAAAGAGAAATTGCATTGCATTCCATGTGCAAAATTGCTGAAGGCAAATACAGAATAGCACTTGTAACTAGTTGTGGTAGAATAACCGGAACTGTTGCATCAGTCAATGATGAATCTGCTACTCTGTCTGGATTGTGTGAAGCGTTAGAAGAAGATGGTGCTGTAAGAGAATACGTACTTTTGAAGGACGTTACCATTCAGTATAGTGAGCATTTCACAGACAAATTTGATCAACTACTTGTCTTCTTTAGTGAGGTGATTGCGGCAAGCTTCGTAGATAGCTCCAGCGGTCAACCCGGGTGGATTCTTTGATACATTAGTCACCACAATTTGTCGGTTTTGTAATTCCAGTACAAGACCGGCAATTTCTTTTTCTGTGCCTTTTATTGTGATTTCCACACCTTTTCACCTCCTCAGTACCGTTTTCCCCTAAGGGGAGATACAAGATTTCTTGTGAAGTCGGTCGAGATGACCGCCTTGCAAGTATTATTATACTACGAGATGACCCACTTGTCAAGATAAAAGCCAAGAAAAAAGTATACAAACTGACCGACTGTTTTTTGTGCAAAAAAACAAAACGACCGATTATAAATCATTTCTGTATTGACAAGTAGGTCAGAATGTAGTACAATAGAAACAAAAAGGAGGTGAATAAATTGAACATTGAAAATCTAAAAAGAGCCAGAGAAAACGCCGGACTTACTCAAACACAAGCTGCCCAAAAAATCGGGGTAAGTGATGGTACATATAAGAATTACGAGCAAGGGAAGCGTGAACCTAACGGCGACAAAATAGTTACCATTGCAAATGCTTTCGGCGTCACCACCGACTATCTTTTAGGCAGACCAGATGCCAAAGAGCCGGCCGATCCGATCGACAAGCTGATGACGGTGGACGAAATGGAAAAGGACCTGCTCCGAGAGTGGCTGAGTCTGGACGAAGCTTCCCGAAAGTCGTTCCTGGACGTACTGCGGAAGATCGTTGCCGCCGACCAGAAGCGTCAGACTGCCGCATCAAAACGTGCTGCCTATCTGCTCCACCGCCTGAGCCGCCACAAGGTTTCTGCCGGTCTGGGCTACAACCTGGACGACGACGATAACTGGCAGGAGGCAGAGGTTGTGGAAACCGCCGCCGTGCATCAGGCGGACTTTGCTGTGGAAGTAGACGGAAACAGCATGGAGCCGGACTATCTGAACGGTGACATTCTGCTGGTGCAGTCTACCCCGACGATTGAAGTGGGTGAAGTGGGCGTGTTTACGCTGAATGGTGACGGCTACGTCAAGGAACTGGGCGAAGGCGAACTGCTCTCCCGCAATCCGGAGTATGATCCCATACCGATCCACGAAAGCGACAGCCTGCAATGCTGGGGGCGTGTCATCGGGAAGACGGAGCTGATGTGATATAGAAACAACGCCCTGCCAAGACCGGCAGGACTAAAACAATAGAACAGGAGGAAACGCCCATTGCTACAAATCGAAACGCTCCGAAAAATTGCCGAGGACAATGACCATGTCATTCTTACACAGCACAGTGCTGTCCGGCTCTTAGAACGCCAGATACGCTATGAAGATGTGATCGCAGCAATTTCCGGCGGCGAGATCATCGAACAATATCCGGACGATTATCCGCACCCCAGCTGTCTGATACTGGGCTTTTCCGTTTCCGGGAAATATCTGCACGTGGTCTGCGGAACAGACGGCGAATATCTGTGGATCATCACCGCATACTATCCGTCAACAGACAAATGGGAAAGCGATTACAAAACAAGGAGGAAAAAGGCATGAATTGTTTTTACTGCAAAGGTGACATGGTTCCTGACTTCACCACCCACGTGGCAGAACTGGAAAACTGCATCGTCATTATCAAACACGTCCCCTGCCTGAAATGCTCCCAGTGCGGCGAGGTGGTCTACACCGGTACAACGCTGCAAAAAATCGAACAGATTCTGGAGAAGTGCAAGGCAGCCATGACCGAAGTCGCCATTGTGGAATATCAACCGGCGGCATAACTTGATTGACTTGTCTACTCAGGTAGGACTGAAATAAGATCGCTTGCCCCGCCCTGCCGCCCACCACGGCAGGGCATCACTATAGAAAGGAGCACCCCATGAAAATCGCAGCGGCGTACATTCGTGTGTCCACCGACGACCAGATCGAATACTCCCCCGACAGCCAGCGGAAAGCCATTCTGGACTACGCCAAACGCAACGACTACATCGTGCCGCAGGAGTACATCTTCGTGGACGAGGGCATCAGCGGCAGAAGCACCAAACGCCCCGCGTTCCAGCAGATGATCGGCACGGCAAAGCAGAAAAGCCACCCCTTCGATGCGATACTGGTGTGGAAGTTCTCCCGTTTCGCACGAAACCGAGAAGACAGCGTAGTCTACAAGTCCATGCTCCGGAAACAGTGCGGCGTTGAAGTGGTTTCTATCTCCGAGCAGATCGGAGAAGATAAAACGTCTATCCTGATCGAAGCCCTGCTGGAAGCTATGGACGAATACTACAGCATCAACCTGTCGGAAGAAGTCGTCCGCGGCATGTCGGAAAAGGCACGGCGAGGCGGCACGCTTGGACGTGCTCCGTTTGGGTATACGGCGAAAAACGGTGAACTGCTGCCCAATGACGATGCAAAGACAGTACAGTGGATCTTCAATGCTTTTTTAAACGGCACAGGAATGCGGACTATCGCCACCCAGCTGAACAGCAGCGGCATACGCACCGCATACGGAAAGCCTTGGGAGAACCGTACAGTGGAATATGTGCTGCGGAATATCACCTATGCAGGGCACCAGCACTGGACTCCCGGAGGGACAAAAGACATGAAACACGCCGAAAAAATCAAAGGGAATACCATTGTCAAAAACAACGCCCATACCGCGATTGTATCCGAAGAGCAATTCGCCGCGGTACAAGAGAAGATCGCGGAGAACAAACGTAAGTACAAGAAACACGAGCAGCCGGAAGTTGGTATCCCGTTTCTGGGAAAGGGGCTGCTGCGATGCAGCGACTGCGGCGGGGCACTGTGTATGCTTGGTCGTGGCAACGGGATCCAGTGCCACAACTACGCACACGGAAAGTGCAATGTATCTCACTATATCAAGCTGGAATATATTGACAAGATGATCATTGACAAGATCAAAAGCGATGTGGAAGCACAGAATTTCCGCACCATACTGATTCCGGAAAACGCTGCGGAAAGTCAGGAGATGCAGGACAACAAGAGAGCGTTGGAGCGTGCCAGAAAGAAACTTGCCCGTGTCAAAGAGGCGTATGAAAACGGCATTGACACGATAGAGGAGTACAGGCAGAACAAAGCCAGAATCCAAAAGGAAATCGAAGAACTGGAAGCGAAGCCTGCTCCGCCGAAAGAAACCCAGGAATCTGCGGCAGAAAAGCTGCGGCAGCGTATCCTGTCAAACGTTACACTTCTGGAATCCGATGCACCGGCAGGGCTGAAAAACGACATGCTCCACACGTTTGTCAGCAGGATCGTATTTGACCGCAAAAACACGCGGTTGGAAGTGGAGTATCACGGGTGATTTCTTATGCATTTCGATTGTCAGCTTTTGCAATTTGGCGGCCCAGACGGAGAGTTGGCTGCTTCGCTACGGTATATGCACCAGCGATACACGGCAAAACCAGACAAAGTAAAAGGGGTTTTGACAGATATTGCCACAGAAGAACTAGCCCATGTCGAGATGATTTCCGCGATCCTGTACCAGCTGACTGACGGGCTGACACCGGAACAGATCAAGGAAGCCGGATTCGACGCGTACTTCGTAGACCACACCCTCGGACTGTACCCCCAAAGTGCCGCCGGCGTACCGTTCACGGCTGCCTATTTCCAGTCCAAGGGGGATCCGATCACCGACCTGACCGAGGATATGGCGGCAGAGCAAAAGGCACGGAGCACCTACGACAACATTCTCCGGCTGTGCGATGACCCCGATGTCCGCGACCCAATCAAGTTCCTGCGGCAGCGGGAAATCGTGCACTTCCAGCGTTTCGGCGAAGCCCTGCGGCAGGTGCAGGACGACCTGAATTCCAAGAATTTCTACTGCTGCAACCCGTCTTTCGACAGCAGCTGCGGCAAAACCGCCTGCCGGAGAAAAATGCGGTAACACACTTCCCATAAGGCAATGCCGCACAAAGATTGTGCGGTATTGCCATAACTTTCAGATGCTGCTCTGTTTCCGGAGCAGCATTTTTTCTGTTTCCCTGAAAAGTTCACATACCACTCCTTGACTTTTCCCATATTTATGGTATACTAGCATACGGACAGTGTGATTTTCGCCTGTCCATAGAAGAAGGGAGAAGTGGGTATGATACAACTCATTGCAACAGATATGGACGGAACGCTGCTGGACGAGGAGAAGCAGCTTCCGGCACAGCTGCCTGCACTGCTGGAGGAATTATATCGCCGCGATATTACATTTGCCGTGGCAAGCGGCAGGTCGCACATGATGCTGACCAACCTGTTCGGAGAACTTGCCGAAGAAATCATTTTCATCTGTGACAACGGGGCATGCGTCATGTATCCCCATGAAGCACCGTTGCTGCACAGTCTGCCAAAAGATGTCATTCATCGGATTCTGGACGCGTGCCGTAGCCTGTCTGCCGGTGTGCCGGTGCTGTGCGGATTCCATCACATTTACTATCCGGAAAACGACAACGCTGCCATGCAGCATGAAATTCAGCGGTATTACCGCAATCCGCAGGTGGTTCCCTATGACGACCTGTACGCTGTTGACGAACCGATCCTGAAAGTTGCCCTGTGCGACACCAACGGACCGGCAAAGGAAGCCTACCCTGTGATGCACGAAGCACTGGGCGATGCCTATGAACTGCTGATCTCCGGCGACTGCTGGATGGATATTATGTGCAAGGGTGTGACCAAGGGTGCCGCCTTGCAGGGATTGCAGGAGCGTATGGGCATCACACCGGCGGAAACCATGGCATTCGGTGACTATGACAACGACATTTCCATGCTACAGCATGCGGAATTCAGCTACGCTATGGAAAACGCCTCGGAGCGTGTCCGCCAGCAGGCAAAGCACATTGCTCCGGCAAACACCAAAAACGGTGTGGTGCGGGTGCTCTGCGAAACACTGGGGATCCATATGGAATCGCTGTGAGAGTGCGGCTGCCCATAAACCAAAAATGAAATTCTTAGGGCAATACCGCACGCAATCTGCTTGCAGTGTTTCCCTTATAACAGAGGGACGGTGCCGGCATCGTCCCTCTGCGTTTCTTTCGCTGCAAAATTTTTGGCAATACCGCACAAAGAGCGTCTGGCGACTTTGCACGCCATCTGCTTGCAAATTTCCCTTCAGAGCCTGTTTCGTATCTTCCCGCACGCATCTGTCGCACAATCTTTGTGCGGTATTGCCTTTTCATTTCACCTGTTTTTTACCGGCACTTTGCAAAAAAAGCTTTACAAAACCACAAAAATATGCTATACTGTCCTTAACGTTCTGATGATATGGAACGTGAAGGAAACACTACATGTCAGACCGCAATCCGGCATGCGGTTTTACGTTTCCTGAAAGCACTTTTTGCATTTGTCGTCACTGACAGAAAGGAGTTTTGGAATGGAAGCATCTATGCCATTTCTGCTGTGGGGCGGCTTGTTTGTGCTGACGGTTCTGGCGGAATTCGCCACCCAGCAGCTGGTGAGCATCTGGTTTGCTGCCGGTGCACTGGCGGGCTTTCTCGCAGCCTGTTTCGGGGCTTCGCCGGTGGTGCAGATCGTCTTGTTCGTGGTGATCTCTGTGGTACTTCTGATCTTCACCCGTCCTATCGTCCGCCGAATTTTCTCGTTCGGCATCAAGGACACCAACAATCAGGAGATCGGCAGGATCGCCGTCGTCATTCAGACGGTAGACCCCATACACAACACCGGACGCGTCCGGCTGGACGGAGTAGACTGGATCGCAGTTTCTCAGGACGGCACAGTCATTCCGGAAAACACCAGCGTCCGCATCGAAGCGATCAGCGGCACCAAGCTGCTGGTCAGCCGGCTGCCGCAGACAGAAGAACAAACTGTAAACAATTAAAGGAGAACACACATGGGACTGATTATTTTACTTCTGGTTATTTTCATCATTGTGATTTTTGTCACACGAATTCGCATTGTACCGCAGGCAAATGTCTACGTCGTAGAACGTCTGGGTGCATTCTATAAGGCGTGGGGCACCGGTATCCACTTTCTGGTACCGTTCATCGACCGCGTGGCAAAGCGGGTTTCCATTAAGGAACAGGTCGTAGACTTCAAGCCGCAGGCAGTGATCACCAAGGACAACGTTACCATGCAGATCGACACGGTCGTATTCTTCCAGATCACCAACTCGGTACAGTTTGCCTACGGTGTGGAACACCCTATCGCAGCAATCGAAAATCTGACTGCAACGACCCTGCGTAACATCATCGGCGAACTGGAACTGGACGCAACGCTGACTTCCCGCGACCTCATCAACACCCGCATCACCGAAACACTGGACCTTGCCACAGACCGCTGGGGCATCAAGGTCATTCGCGTGGAACTGAAAAATATCCTGCCCCCTGCTGAAATCCGTGATGCCATGGAAAAGCAGATGAAGGCAGAGCGTGAAAAGCGTGAAAAGATTCTCCGTGCACAGGGTGAACGGGAATATCAGGTCACTGTTGCACAGGGTGAAAAGGACGCAAAGATCCTCCGTGCAGAAGCAGAAAAGCAGACTGCGATCCTGAAGGCAGAAGCGGACAAGGAAGCCGTGATCCTGCGAGGCGAAGCGATCAAGGAACAGAAAATGCGTATCGCTGTCGGTGAAGCACAGGCAATTGAACTGGTGCAGAAGGCACTGGCAGACAGCTTGGTCAAGCTGAACGCAGCAAATCCCAGCGAAGCTGTTCTGAAGCTGAAATCGCTGGAAGCATTCGAAAAGGCAGCAGACGGCAAGGCAACCAAGATCATTATCCCCAGCGAGATTCAGGGGCTGGCTGGTCTGGCTGCCGGTCTGAAAGGTGTCCTCTCTGACAGCCCTGTAACCGCAACGGCTCCTGCACCGGCTCCGGCTGGAAAAACGGCTCCGGCAGCAGAGGCTCCGGCGGAAAACCAGTAAGCTTTCTGAGGCAGTACGGTACAAAGGCAGTACCGCACAAAGTTTGTGCAGATTGCCTTGATTTTCCATGAAAATATTGTGACTAAAAAGGACGGCTTCGTGCCGTCTTTTTTTGTGGAAAAAAACGATTTTCCGCGAATGCGAATTCTTGGGGCTGTTTCCCTTGCAATCCTGTCGCAAATTGTTGTATAATAGGAGTTACGAGAGAAACGCGGAACAAAAGCATGCCCGCCATGCGGCGTTTCTCCAAAGTAAACGATACTGAATCATATCCGATATTCTGACAGAAACAGAGGTTATACACATATGGTTTTTTCCCGATTGTTTTTCATTTACCTATTCTTTCCCATTTGTTTTCTCTGCTATTTTGCGACAAAGAAAACCTCTTACCGCAACGCAGTGCTGATCGTCTTTTCCCTGTTGTTCTACGCCTGCGGGGACATTTCCTTTTTGTGGCTGGTCGTCGCCAGTGCACTAGTCAACTTCGTGCTGGGGCGTGGCATCGACAAATTCCGCGACAAGGCTCCCGCAAAGGCGTTCCTGGCTCTGGGACTGGTGCTGAATCTGGGTACATTGGTGGGATTTAAGTACACCGGCTTTTTCATTGAAAACCTGAACAACTGGTTCTCCCTTTCCATTCCCGTCCCCGACCTGCCGCTGCCGCTGGGCATCAGCTTTTTCACGTTCCGCACGGTTTCCTATCTCATCGACTGTGCGTGGGGCAAAGTCAAGGCGGAACGAAATTTCTTCACGTTCCTGCTGTACGTTTCCTTTTTCCCGATCACCATTTCCGGACCGATCGCACGGTACGAAACCATGCAGGCAGACTTGCACCAGCGGCGGGTGTCTGCCGACGACCTTAGCATTGGCTTCGGACGCATTGCCGTTGGTCTGGGCAAAAAGGTCATACTGGCAGACCGGCTCTCCGGCATCGTAGACCAGTTCCTGGGGAACGACTTCACCACCCAGACCACACTGGGTGTCTGGTACGGTGTAATTCTCTACGCCCTGCAAATGTACTTCGATTTCTCCGGCTATTCCGATATGGCAATTGGCATTGCCCGCATCTTCGGCTTTCATCTGGACGAAAACTTCCGCCACCCGTTCCTCTGCAAGGACATCACTGAGTTCTGGCAGCGTTGGCACATTTCGCTGGGAACGTTCTTCCGCGACTACCTGCTGTACGTACCGCTGTTCGGCAAACGCCGGAAAATCGGCGGGCTGCTGCTGGTCTGGTTCTGCACCGGTCTGTGGCACGGTGCCAGCTGGAACTATATCATCTGGGGCATTTACTACGGACTGTTCCTCATGCTGGAAATGGGCATCGGCAAAAAGGGCATGAAAAAGATTCCGGCAGTGCTCCGGCATCTGTGCAACAAGATCGTCATCATTGTCGGGTTCGGCATCTTCTACTGCACCGGCGGTATCGACCAGCTGGGGGATATGCTGCTGGCAATGGCAGGACAGAACGGCACCGGCTGGCTGGACACCATGCTGGTCACTTCCGTGCAGAACAACCTGTTCCTGCTGATCGCTGCCCTGCTGTGCTGCTTCCCGCTGCTGGAACTGCCGAAAAAGATCATGGCAAAAAATCCGGCTGCCAATGTTGCCCTGTCCGTCACCGGCACAGTGCTTGCCGCCGGCCTGCTGGTCATCAGCAGCATTCTCATGGTAGATGCCACCAACACCCCGTTCCTGTACACCAAGTTCTGATCCAAGGAGGGAGAACACCATGGACGAAAACAACAAGCCGCAAAGTGACTTCGATCTGGACGCGGCACTGGCAGAAAAATTTCAGCAGGTACAGCAGGACGCAAACCGTCTGCGTGCCATGAATGACAATACCGATACACCGGCTTCTTCGCCTGTTCCGGAACCGACTGAGGTGCCGCAGGAACAGCCGGAACCGGAAACCGGATCCCCTGCTCCGGAGCCGGAATCACCGGAAGAACCGGCAGAGGAATTGCCACAGTTCGACATCGGGGAAACACCCGAAAAACCGGCTGCTACCACCGAGGAGGACAAAGCCGCAGCCAAAGAGCGAAAAGCCCGCTACAAGCTGAAACGGCAGCTCCTAATCACCAACCGCATCGGTGCCGTTGTGCGGATCTTCGCCATAGGAACGATCATCTTCGGCGGCTCGATCTTCCTGCTGGTGGGCACACGCCCCACGGAATCCGCCGAGGAAAACCGAAAGCTTGCCACGCCGCCCGGCTTCTCCCTCGAAGCACTGGGCAGCGGCGACTATGTGAAAGACCTGATGCACTATTACGAGGACACCGTCCCCGGACGCAGCAGCTTCAAGCACATGATCAGCAAACTGGAAAGCTATCAGGGCTTACAGGGCGAGGACAAGGTACAGTTCTACGGCAACATTGCCCCCGTCAAAAAAGAGGAAACCGCCGATGCGGACAGCAGGACAACGACGACTGCACCGGTTGCCAGCGGAAACCGTTCCACAGAAACCACCACGGCAACTACCGTTGTCACCGAGCCGGAACCGGATCCTGTGGAGATCGGCGATGGCATTGTGCTGGTGGACAAGCGGGCGATCAGCATTTACGGCGGCAGCTTCTCCCGCGGGGAAAAGTATGCGGCAACGCTGAACGAATACAAGAAACAGCTGGGCAGCAAGGTCAATGTCTATTCGCTGGTGGCTCCTACGGCAGTATCGTTCTACCTGCCGGATTCCTACGCGGGCTATACCGGCAGCGAATCCGACAACATCGACCACATTGACGAAAACCTGAAAGATGTCAAGGCAGTCGATGCCTATGCAGCACTGGCGACACACACGGACGAGGACATCTATGCCCGCACCGACCACCACTGGCTGCCGCTGGGGGCATACTACGCCGCAGAAGCCTTTGCCAAGACGGCAAACGTCAGCTTCGCTCCCCTGTCCGGCTACACCAAGACCACCCTGTCCGGCTATCTGGGCAGCATGTACACGTTCACCAAGAGTGCCGTCCTACAGGAGAATCCGGAGGACTTCACCTATTATACGCCCCACAACCAGTACACCACCCAGTATTATGACACCAACTTCACCAACGAACGGGACGGCAAGCTGCTGATCTCGCTGGACAACGTGGAGCCGGTCAGCTGGTATCTGGTGTTCATGGGCGGCGACGAAAAGATCACCCACGTGAAAACCGATGTCACCAACAAGCGGACACTGGTGATCGTCAAGGACAGCTACGGCAACGCCCTTGTCCCTTATCTCACGCAGTCCTTCTCGGACATCTACGTGATCGATATGCGTTACTTCGACCTGAACGCCGTTTCCTTTATGCAGCAGGTCGGTGCAACAGATGTGCTGTTCGCCATGAACACGTTCAGTGCCACCGGCGGCAACAGCGAATGTCTGGAAACAATTCGGACACAATAAGAGGTTTCACAAATGAAAGAACTGGAATATCCCTTTGACAGCAGCTTTCTGCTGCAAAAACGACGCAAACTAAAAAAAGCCCTTCTGGCAGACGGCTCTGCCCGCATGGAAAAACGCATTGCCGTGCTGGGCGGTTCCACCACCAACGACATTGTTTCCATGCTGGAACTGTTCCTGCTGAACTGCGGCATTCAGCCGGTGTTCTACCAGTCGGAATACGCACAGTACTGGCAGGATGCCATGTTCGATGCTCCGGAACTGGCAGCATTTCAGCCGGATCTGATCTTTATCCATACCACAAGCCGCAACATCACCGAAGCCCCGCTTCCCCTGTCCGCTTCAGAACAGGAAGTACAGGACGCACTGGAACGGCAGTACACCCACTTCACCCAGATGTGGGAACACCTCGCGGCAACATACCACTGCCCCATTTTGCAGAACAACTTTGAACTGCCGGCAACGCGGCTCATGGGCAACCGCGACGGGTGGGACTGCCACGGCATGGTGTGGTTCATCTCGGAACTGAACCGGAAATTCGGGCAGTATGCCGCCGCACACAACGACTTCTACATTCACGATATACACTATCTGGCGGCAAGCTATGGGCTGGACGCATGGCACGACAATTCCTACTGGTACCTCTACAAATACGCCATGACGCTGGACGCGATTCCGGAATTTGCCTACAGCCTGACACGAATCATTCGCTCCATTTACGGCAAGAACAAAAAGGTGCTGGCTCTGGACCTGGACAACACCCTCTGGGGCGGTGTCATCGGCGACGACGGACAAGAGGGCATCTCTATCGGGCAGGAAACCGCCGAAGCGGAGGCATACACCGAGGTACAGGAATACTGCAAGGCACAGAAACAGCTGGGCGTACTCCTCACGATCTGCTCCAAAAACGAACCGGAAAACGCCAGACTGGGACTTTCGCACCCCGATTCTGTCCTGCACGAGGACGACTTCGTGGCAATCAAAGCCAACTGGGAGCCGAAAGACCGGAATCTGGTACAGACTGCGGCGGAACTCTCCCTGCTGCCGGAAAGCTTCGTCTTTGTGGACGACAACCCCGCAGAACGGGAAATCGTTTCCGCCCAGATCGCCGGCATTGCCGTGCCGGAATTTCAGGATCCTGCGGACTGCATTCGGGTGCTGGATCACGCGGGCTACTTTGAAACCACCACGTTTTCCGCAGCAGATGCCAGCCGCAGCGAAATGTACCGTGCCAATGCCCAGCGTGCCCAGATGCAGCAGACCTATGCCAACTACACAGACTATCTGCTGGGGCTGGATATGCACGCAGACATTCGGGATTTTGATGCGGTAGCACTCCCCCGCATTGTCCAGCTGACCAACAAGAGCAACCAGTTCAACCTGACCACACGGCGGTATACCCAGAGCGAAATGGAACAGGTGGCTGCCGATCACAAGCACATTCGCCTGTACGGACGGCTGCGGGACAAGTTCGGCGACAACGGCATTGTTTCCGTCGTTATTGGAGAGATCTCCGGCGACACCCTGCACATCGAACTGTGGCTGATGAGCTGCCGTGTACTGAAACGGGATATGGAACTGGCAATGCTGGACACCCTTGTGGCAGAGTGCCGGAAGCAGGGCATCACCGCCATCTGCGGCTATTACTACAAGACCGCCAAAAACGCCATGGTCAAAGACCTGTTCGGGACATTCGGCTTTACGAAAACCGAACAGTTCGAGAACGGCGACAGCACATGGCGTATGGAAATCGCCGGCTATGAAAACCAGAATCATGTGATTCAAGTCAACGAAAAGGAGCATCAGCAAGCATGACACACGAAGCGATTATGGAGAAACTGAACGAAATCTTTCAGGACATTTTTGACGATGACACACTGGTCATCACAGAGAACACTACTGCCAACGACATTGAGGACTGGGACAGTCTGGAACACATCAACCTCGTCAGTGCTGTGGAAAAGGCATTCGGCATGAAATTCAGGATGCAGGAAGTTTCCGGCATGAAAAATGTAGGCGAAATGGCAGACATTATTGCTGCCCGTGCCGAAGAACCGAAGCCGAAAAAGCGGGGATTGTTCCGGCGGTAAGCGTTTTTTGCTGCTTGAAAAACAAAAATTGGAAACAAAATAAAACAAAACGCCTGAAATGTGCAGAAATAGCTGGACATTTCAGGCGTTTTGCTGTATAATGATGATAGATTTGTATACCATTCGAATCCACTCGAATCCACTCGGAGGAATCCAGATGCCAAAAGAACAGTTTTTATCTTATCAAAAAGAAAATCATCACCCGTCACAGCCGCCGGTACTGGACGCTGTCGGGTCGGTTCTGAATGCCCTGTGTGTCACCAAAGGATACACTTGGAAAGAGGCGTACTGCAAGCTGATCGCCGTCGCGGGAAAAATCGGGCAGATGCCCCAATATCCCAAAACCATTCGGGAACTGCTGCATGAAGAAGGGTTCTTTTTGCAGGCAAAAACCAATGTCAACAAGTGTATACGGGAGATCATTGCCGATTGCAACCACAGCTTTCATGACGGCGAAGTGGTCATACTGAATTTGTCCGTCGGACACACGAACACGGATGACGGGGAATATTGTCCCCTCGTGCCCCATGATCTGGGCGGACAGACAAAGTATGCCCTGCACTTCCTACAGGACAACAGAGATCGGATCGCCCGTGAAGTGTGGGTTGCTTGGAAAGACGGACAGGATCACAGCCCCCTGCCGCAGCAGCAGAGCCGTACACAGAGAAAAGAGCTGCAATTTCACACCGAAGAAAATGAATCGTTGGTAGTCCTGAACGAAAATCCCAACGACAACTACATTGGAGATTGTGCCGTCAGAGCCTTTGCAGCAGTTCTGGAGATCCCGTGGGCAGAAGCCATAAAAAGGCTTGCCGAAGCTCAAAACTACGCGGCGACCATTCTCAATGGGAAAAAAAACATCGATGCCCTTTTGAAAAAAGAGGGGTTTGAGAGATTCGATGCCATGAAGCGAAACGGAAAGATCCTGACCGGCAAGGAGTTTTGCAACCTGATTCACGACATGTTTCCGGCGGGAACAAGAATATACGCGTATTCGGGAAGAAGCCATGTAGTTGCCATTCTGGTGTTTGACGGGGAATACAAAATCGTGGACACGTGGGACAGCACCAACCGAAAAATCATAGAATACTGGGCAAAATATCCCCAAAAACCCAAAAGACCGAGAAAAACAGAAGCACCGACAGAAAAACTCACAGCACTCTCTGTCGGCATGACCATTCAGCACAAGACATTCGGGAACGGCAAAGTGACTGCCCTTTCTGATACCATTGCCACCATTCAGTTTGCCGGCGGTGTCGAGAAAAAGTTTGCAGTCGCTTGGGTGCTGGGGAATTGCAAAGGAAACACTGCCTGAACTTCCATCGAAAAAGAAAAAAGCTGGTATCCTGTACAAGGGAATACCAGCTTTTTGTATTCAGTATCGCCTTTATTTCGACGCCATTTCGCCCAACGTCCGAATCATTTCCAGATCGTCCTGTGTCACACGCATGTTGGTGCAGAGTTCTCTGCCCTCGGCGGTAGTCAGGCTGATCTCGATCACGCTGCCCTCGTTGATTGCCTTAGAAGCAGCGGAGAAAAACAGAGGCACTTTCGGGTGGTTCTGCCGAAATTTCGTCAGCATGGTTTTCAGTTGCAAAATCATTTTGGGATTCATCATAAGTCAGTTACTCCTTTTCTGGTATGCAGCGGGCAGTGCTCCGATACGTGGGGAAACGGCACCGTGCGGAACTGCATTCGCAGTCCGTCCAGCACCAGCAGCTTTCCCGTCAGAAGCGACGGAATTCCCAGCAGATACCGAATTGCCTCCGCAGCCTGTATGGTGCCGATGATGCCGGCAGTGACACCAATTACCGGAATGGGTGCCGGTGCATTGTCCTCCGGAACCTCTCCGAAGATGCAGCGGTAACACGGCCCCTTTTCCGGCACATATGTCATCACCTGTCCGGAAAAGCCTGTGATGCCGCCATGCACAAAGGGCTTTTCTGCGGAAACACAGACATCGTTGATCAGAAATTTGTTCTCCAGCTTGTCGGTCGCATCAATGACAATGTCATAATCCGGCAGCACCTGCCGCAGGTGTGCCCCGTCCATAAACTGAGAGTACGTCTGCACATGCACCTGTGCGTTCAGTCCGTGGAGAGATTTCGCGGCGGAAACGGCTTTGTTCTGCCCCAGACGGGATTCCTTGTGTAGGATTTGCCGCTGGAGGTTGGACAGCTCCACGGTATCGCCGTCCGCAATGCCAATGGTTCCCACACCGGCTGCGGCAAGATAATACGCCGCCGGACTGCCCAGTCCGCCTGCTCCGATCACCAGCACACGGCTGCGTTTCAGAGTTTCCTGACCAGCTTCGCCCAGTTCCGGCATCATAATCTGGCGGGCATAACGTTCCTGTTCCTGTGATGTCAGCATGATGCTCCTTTCTCTGTTTCCTAAAGGCAATACCGCACAAAGAGCGTCTGGCGACTTTGCACGCAATCTGACTACGCATCTTACGCACAAGCTTTATGCAGTGTTCCCTTAAAAGTGTGCCTGCAAGCCCGTTAGGTCTTTGATGACTTCTCCGGCAAGGATCAGCCCCGCCACCGACGGTACAAAGGCACAGCTTCCCGGAACCGGTTTGCCTTTCTCTGTCCATTCCGTCCGCTGCAACGCTGCCGGCAGTTCCTTGGAATAGACCACTTTCAGCTTGGGAATCCCCCGCTTTTTCAGTTCCCGCCGCATCACTCTCGCCAGCGGACAGACAGAAGTCTGCATAATGTCTGCCACTTCAAACGCCGTGGGATCCAGCTTATTGCCGGCACCCATGGCACTGATAATGGGCGTTCCGGCGGCATATGCCTGCTCCACCAGTCCCAGCTTTCCGGAAACCGTATCGATCGCGTCCACCACATAGTCATACTGGGTGAAGTCAAAATCCCCTGCGGTTTCCGGCAGGTAGAATTTCTGATGCTTGGTCACGCGGCATTCCGGATACAGCAGCCGGATCCGTTCTTCAGCAGCGTCCACCTTTGCCATGCCAATGGTGGCACGGGTGGCAATGATCTGCCGGTTCAGATTCGATGTGCAAACAGTATCGTTGTCGATCAAGTCCAACGCCCCGACACCGCTTCGTGCCAGAGCCTCCACGGTATAGCCGCCAACGCCGCCAATGCCGAATACGGCTACCCGTGCCTGTGCCAGCCGTTCCATAGCGGCTGTGCCGAAAAGTAATTCTGTTCTGGAAAATGCATTCATATATGTCTATCCTGATACTTGGTCAAAACTTGGCGAACTTCTTCTTTATGTGCCAAAAACGTTCCCACAATTTTCGGATCAAAGTGTGTCCCGCTGGATTCCTCCAGAATCCGGAACGCCTTTTCCGCCGGGAACGCTTCCTTATAAACACGCTTGCTGGTCAGGGCATCAAACACATCGACCACCGCCATGATTCTGGCACAGAGAGGGATCTCCTCGCCGGAAAGATGATACGGATAGCCGCTGCCGTCCCATTTCTCGTGGTGGTACAATGCCATTTCCCGTGCCACTTTCAGGTACGAGTCACTTTCAATATCGGTCAGCGTTTTCTCAATGATCTCCCCGCCGGAAAGAGTATGGGTCTTAATGACTTCAAATTCATCTTCTGTCAGTCTGCCCGGTTTATTCAGTACCACGTCCGAAATCTTGATCTTTCCGATGTCGTGCAGCGGTGCCGCCTTGCACATGCGGTCCTGCATCTCCGGTGTCAGTATTTTTGCATACTCCGGCATTTCCGCCAGATATTTCACCAAAATACGCAGATATTCGCTGGTTCGCTTGACATGCTGACCAGTGAAATCATCTCGGGATTCCACCATATCGGCAAAGCTGACGATGATCTTGTTCTGGATTTCCTGGAGCCGCTGGTTAGAGTCCCGCAGAGATTCCTGCTGCACAAACATCCCCGCACAGCTGTCCAGTGTCAGCACGAACTGATGCATTCTCTGCACCACGTAATCAAATGAATTGGCAAACACCACCAGATAGCCATACACTATCTGCTGATTGTGCACGGCATAAATGACCACAGGGTCTGTTCTTTCGGTAATGTAGTTCCAGTCCGGCACCAGCTGCCGCTGCGGGATCTCCTTGACTTCGGTGTTTTCCTCCCCGTAAAAAAAACGGAGTGATGTCACTTCTTCTGTAAACGGTTCAGTTTCATAAGTATGCCCGTTCTGATTCCCGTGGAAAAAATCTGCATTCACGCAGAGATAAGTATCCGAACGAATATAGTACCGGAGAATCTCATTGACTTTTTCCACATCCTGTTCAAATGTCAGCTTTGTCAGCATGTTGGTCATGGAACGGTCGTACTGGGCACTGTTGTTCATGCGGGAATAGATCGAATTCACGGCAAGACTGACTTCCTTCATGGAGAATTTCCGGCAGCCGCAGGATTCGGAAACGTCCAGCGTGTACGGAAAAACATATTCCCGCTTCATTTCTTCTCCTGCATTGGCACGTTCTATCAGCTTGGCGAGAAAACTGCCGAACCGGTTCAGGTTTCTGCGACAGGTCGTCAGCCGCGGGAAATTATACTGTTCCTGCACAATGCCGTCGAATCCGGTCACGATCACATCTTCCGGCACACGAATGCCCCGTTCCTCCAGAATTTCACACACGGTGATCGCCATGGAGTCGTTGATGCAGACGATCGCCTGCGGCAGACCCTCCGGATCAGCAAGAAAGCGTTCCATGACTTCCTGTGTGGGAATGCTGTAGAAATTCCCATAGCCGAACCACTTTTCGTCAAACGGAACGCCGTGCTCTTTCAGCACGTCCCGAAAAATCATTTCCCGTATTTCCGAAGCGGGATTGCCCTTAAAACCGGCAATGCAGGCGAACTTGGTGACGTGGTGCTGTTCGATCAGGTGCTTCACCAAATACCGGAATGCATCAGCTTCATCAAACGAAATGCGGATCCCGCCGGAATAGCGTTCTGTCGGTTCTATCAGAAATACCGGTTTCCGGTGTTTCTGTGCCGCCGTCAGAATGTCCTCCACGATCGCACGGCATTTCAGACACTGGGTATAGATCAAAACCACATCGATCACCGAAAAATCCATCAGCTGAAAGATGCTGGCTTCCCCGCGGTCAAATGCCGTATCCCGAAACAGATCTGTTGTCGTATTGAACAGCAGGCACCGCCAGTTCTTTTCCAAAAGCGACTGATACAGCGGGGCTATCATGCTCTGTGTATTTTCGTTTTGTATTTCTGACACACAAAGTGCAGCCACCTTGTATCCATTGATCATATCCTTTTCCTCCGCCGAAAATTCCCCGGACAGCTCAGCCTACAGAACCTGTGAACTGTCCCTGTTGTCATTTTTCCCCATTGCAAAAACAACCCCGCAAAAAAGCGACAGAAAAGCCTTGTGCGGTGTTGCCTAAAATATCTCTTTTTTATTGTAGCATATTCCAATTCTGCTGTCAATCTGTATTTCCGGAATGTCCAGTGTGTCTGTTTATTTTTTTACAAACACGCAAAAAAAGCACCGCATTTTGCAGTGCTTTCATTCCGTGCAGTGCTGTTCTCACAACAGCAGTTTTCCCAGTGTTCCCACGCTGTCGGTCACCCAGTCTGCACCATATTGTTCCAGTTCGCCGGCTTCCGCGTAGCCGTACCGCACCCCGATGCAGGGCACGCGGCATTCCTTTGCTCCGAGGACATCGTGCTTCCGGTCGCCGATCATCACCGTCTGCGGCGGCTCCTGCTCCGGCAGTCCCAGCCGACGCAGTGCCAGACGAATCATGTCCGCCTTGGTTTCGCCCACCCGATGAATGTCACAGCCGGCCACAGCCGTAAAGTACTTAAACAGGTCAAAATGCTCCAGGATCCGGAGCGTATAGACCTCCGGCTTGGAAGTCGCCACTGCCAGCACATAGCCGTGTTCCCGCAGCTTTTCCAGCAGTTCCGGAATCCCGTCATACACCGCATTTTCCAGCAGCCCTACAGTGGAGAACCGTTTCCGGTACTGCTCCACCGCAAAGGCAGCACGTGCCGGCGGCATGCCGCAGAACTCCTGAAAGGAATCCAGCAGCGGCGGTCCGATAAACGGCCGCAGCTTTTCCGCATCCGGCTCCGGTGTACCGCATTGTTCCAGTGCGTACTGCACACAGCGGAGAATCCCCTCTGCGGAGTCGGTCAGTGTGCCGTCCAGATCAAACAGCAGATACCGGAGGTCTTTCGGTAACGCTTTCATGCTCAGCCTCCCAGTGCGATCATGCGGTCAATGCAGCAGCGTGCCTTGGCAATGGTCTTGCTGTTCAGCTGGATCTCCGTGCCCTCGCCGTCTTTCAGAATGTGGTAAATGTCCATCAGCGTGGTGGACTTCATGTTCTCACAGATCAGCTTCTTTGCCAGCGGATAGAACCGCTTTTCCGGACAAGCATTTTGCAGCGTTTCTGCAATGCTGATCTCTGTGCCGATAATGAATTCCTTTGCGTCCGACTGCATGGCATAATTCACGATGCCGGAAGTCGAACCGATATAGTCCGCCTGCTCACAGACTGCCGGACGGCACTCCGGATGCACCAGCATCAACGCATGGGGGTGTGCTTCCTTTGCCAGACGCACGTCCTTTGCCGTCAGTGCCGCATGGATCGGGCAGCCGCCCTGCAACAGCTTGATCTTTTTTTCCGGCAGCTGCTGCTGGACAAAGGAACCCAGATTGCAGTCCGGAATAAAGAGGATCTTGTCATTGCTCAGCTGCGAAACGATCTTGACCGCAGAAGAAGAAGTCACGCAGACATCGCAAATGGTTTTCAGTTCCGCGGTGGTGTTGATGTATGCCACAACGGTATAGTCCGGATACTGCATCTTCACCGCACGGATCATCTCTTTATCCATCTGTTCTGCCATAGGACAGCCTGCCGTAGGGTTGGACAGGTATACGTTTTTTTCAGGAGAAAGGATCTTCACAGTTTCCGCCATGAACCGCACGCCGCACATGAGCACGTTCTTCTGCGGTGTATCCTTTGCCTTCACGCTCAGAGCATAGGAATCTCCGGTAAAGTCAGCAATTTCCAGAATATCACTGGTCTGATAGCTGTGTGCCAGAATACAAAAGTCGCGTTCTTTTTTCAGCCGCAGGATCTCCTCTTGAATCTCACGTATTTTCATAATCTCAATTCCTTTCGGGACAGTGTACTTCACGCCATAATTTCTCATCTTCGCTAAAAAATATGTGATTTATACTTGCATTTGCAAAAATAGATAAACTTATTCTAGTATAGCATAACAAATGGAGTTTGTCAAGATTTTCACAGGATATTTACATAGGAAAATGCTATGTTTTGTTTTTGTAAAGGACGTACTTTATGCAGGGCTGCCATAGAAGGACGAAGGCATATTTCAGCCCTTCAAACAGAATCCACATTTTTCACTTCGGAAATTTGTGCAAAAAAGGCACTTCACAAAATGCAAAAAGTATGTTATAATGATATTATGCATTCCTTGTGCATTTCCAACAGATTCCGAGAGCGATTTCATGCTTCATTTTAACAATTTTACTATTCACAGAAAGAAGGCTCTGCCCATGCAAAAAGCGGCACGCATCATTGGTATATGTCTTTCCCGCGTACAGGAAGAATACAGACTGCAATGTATCAAAGCATTCAATCAACATGCTTCTGCAAAAGGATACCGCCTTTTTATATTCAATACAAAATCCGACTTTTTTCTGCCGCCGACCCCGACAGACTTCGGCGAGATGACTGTATACCAGCTGATCCCCTATGATCTGCTGGACGCAATGATCCTCTTTCCGGATACCATTTACAGAGATTCCATTCTGAATGACATTCTGGAGAACTGCCGCAGCCGGCAGATCCCAGTACTGACGATCGATAAGGCTCTGGAGGGCTGCATCAATTTCCGGTTCGACTATGCCAACTCGTTTGAAAAACTCTGCCGCCATGTGGTGGAAGTCCACCACGCCAGAACGCTGTTCATGCTTGCCGGATTTGCAGAAAATAATTTTTCCAATGAACGGATCGCCGCATTTCAGAAAGTCCTGCAAGAATACGGGCTGTCGCAGGAGAACTGCCGTATTGCATACGGGGATTTCTGGGAAAAGCCTGCAATAGAAGCCATGGAAAAGTGGTTTGTAGAAGATAAGCTGCCGATCCCTGATGCAATTATCTGTGCCAATGACACCATGGCGATTACAGCCAGTCAGTTTCTGCAAAACCTCGGCTATCGGATACCAGAGGACTGCATCATCACCGGATTTGACGGTATCTCACATGCAAGCTATCACGTGCCGCACCTCACCACCTGCACACAGGACTATGACACCATGGGACGGCTAGTCATCGAAGCAGTAGAAAAGCTGTGGCTGGGACAGCCTGTAGAACCTTCCACCGTTGTGGATTTTTACGTGCGGTTCTCCCAGTCCTGCGGCTGTGAGGCAGTCGGCTCGGTCAATGTCAATACCATTTTGCAGAACGTGCTGGATCAGCTGAAGCTTTCCAACGAACGGCAGGAGCTGACATGTCAGGTACAGTCCGCTGTCACCAGCATGGCCTCACTGTCGGAACTGCCGGAGATCATTCTGGATAAATTCATCTTCCACACCATAGTCTTTGCCCTGAATGACGACCTGTTCCGTGCTCCGGAATTCGGCGAGGGAAAACAGAAAAAACAGGCATTCAGTGAAAATGTCAACATCCTCTGCCAGCGGTACTTCTGGAATCCCGAGGAGCCCTGTGTGACCTCCCGAAACACACTGATCCCAGATCTGAACAGGCTGCTGGAACGGGAAGATCCTGTGATCTTCAGTGCCCTGCATTTTCTGGATCTCACTATGGGCTACTGTGCATTCCAGACGGACATCTCCTATGATTCCTACGAAAAGATCAACAGCTTCATGAATGCCATGGGTTCTGCACTGGGGATCTTCCATTCCCAGATGCACACCAAATCCATCAATATGCAGCTGAAAAGCGTCAACAGCGAACTGGAAAAGCTGTATGTGCACGACCATATGACCGGACTTCTGAACCGCCGCGGTTTCTACCGCCAGTTCCGGCAGCAGCTGACGGAGAGCAAGGGAAAGGACATGAGCGTGATCATCATTTCTGCCGATCTGGACGGACTGAAGCACATCAACGATACCTACGGACACACCGAGGGCGACAACGCCATCAGCACAGTGGGCAAAGCATTGATGACCAGTGCCATTCAGGGAGAAGTCTGCTCTCGTTTTGGCGGAGACGAATTCACCGTTGCCGGTGTCATTGCAGACATGGACGACAACTATTTCGAAAGCTTCCGTGAAAGATTCCGTGAGTATCTGCGGCAGTATAATCAGATCTCCCGCAAACACTATCTGGTGGAATCCAGTATCGGCTTCTGCTTTCAGAAACTGGAAGACGAGATTGATCTGGATCAGATGATCAAAATTGCCGACGACCGCATGTATGAGGACAAAGTGCAGCGACGAAAAGCCCGCCGCTGATCCGACAAAAAGGTGGTGACATTTTATGCATGAAAAAGAAATCGTTTCTTCTGCCCTGCTCTACCGCGATCAGACAGACCTCAAAAATTTTCTGAAGGAACAACGCCGCACAGCTCCGCCGGATTGTTCATGGCTGGTTCTGATACATACCTGTTGTCACAGTCCCGCCAGTGCCGTCGCGATCGCACAGCACGTGAAAGAAGTTCTTCCCGATGCCGCAGTTCTCGGCACCAGTGCAGCCGCCGTCATTCATCACGGCAGCATCTATACGGACCAGTGCCTGCTGCACATCACCCGATTCCGCCGGACACGTCCGGAAATTTTCCGGCTTTCCCTGGACGGAAAAACACCGGAGGAGCTGGCGGAAGAAGCCGCAGAGAACTTTCCCGCAGACAGCCGTGCCCTGTTTGCATTTTTCACAGATCAGTACATGCACATGCAGCCGTTCCTGCAACATCTGGAACAGCTGCGGCAGCACATTCCCGCTGCCGGCGGCATGATCAGTGCCAACACATTCGGTGCGTTTTCCTTTGATGAAAGCGGGGTTTATCCTCACAACGCCGTGTTTGCCGTTCTGTGCGGCACCACGCTACGCACATGGAGCGGTGTAGTTCAGGGGCAGGAAGCATTCGGCGAAACATATACCATTACCAAAACCGAGCAGGACAGTATTCTGGAAGTAGACCACCAGCCGGCATCTCAATGGTTTCAGCAGAAGCTGGAGGAGATCTGCCACACTAAGCCCTGTCCGATCTGTTCGGAACTGCTGATGCGGTTTCCGCTGGCATTACAGCAGGTGGGTACGCAAAGCCAGTTTTTGAGCTATAGTGAACCGCAAAACCGCATACAGACCTATTCCAACTGGCTGCCGGCAGGCACACGCTTCCGTATGGCATATCTCAGCCCTCTGACTGCTGTGGCAGAGCTGCGGGAGTGCTGTGCAGAACTGAACACCACGCCCTGTCAGACGATCCTTGCCTATCCGGGAACGCTGCACTACTCTGCCATGACAAACTGCACTGCATGGGAACTGCGGGCACTTCGCAGCAGCCGCATTTGCGGAGCATTTCTGCACGGAGAGATCGCCGCGGCAGAAGAACACAATCAAGTCTATGTGGGAGCTGATACGCTGTTCGGTATGACAGAATCGGAACACGACTATCTGCCCATTGACCAGACCCTGCTGGACGATTTACAGGGACTGGATGCCGACTGGCACAACATCGATCAATATCTGGAACATGCACAGCAGCAAACAACGATTTCCTCTGCTTCCCGACAGATCATGCAGCAGGAGATCCTGCTTCGCAGCAATACATTTTTAGATAAGGAAACGGAGCTGGAAAATCTCGTGAAATTCAAGTTCGACGACAAAAAACATCGATACAACAAGATCTGCATGATCTCCATTGAAAAGGGGATCCTGATCTCCGGTCGCCGTGGTTCCAAGGTATGGAACCAGCTGATGCGGGAAAATATTCAGCAGGTGATCCGTACGCTGCATGACACGGAGCTTTTCTTTTACTGCAACGATAAATGGTCGTTTTTCTTCACCGCCGAGCCGGAATATCCGGACGATAAATTTCTGGAACAGGCAGAAATGGCGTTCCATGAATGCGGCTATTACTTCTGCAAGGAATTGAACATCACAGCAGTCAACGCCTTTTATGTCGTCATCGGCGAAACCGATCTGCTGGAAAAGATACAGCTTTGCATGTCTGCCACGGCAGACCACAATGCCCGCTTTTATCTGTACAACAAGGATAATGCCGAAACCATGAAGCAAATGGACGAAAAGCTGCGTATGACCAACATCATCAGCGATGCCATTTTGTATGACCGCATTGTCCCCTACTTCCAGCCCATTCGTGACAACCGCACACAGGAGATCACCAAGTATGAAGCCCTGATGCGGCTGTCCGACAAGGATCATAACATCTATGCTCCGGGGCAGTTTCTGGAAATCGCCAAGGACTATCACCTGTACCTACAGCTTTCCCAGCTGATGATCAGAAAGGTACTGGAACTGTTCCGCGACCGCACAGAAAGTGTGTTCCTGAACCTGTCCGCCTATGACATCAGTTCCGAAGCCAGCCGTTCCATGCTGTATGAACTGTTGAGCAATTTGCCGCAGGAGGCATGCGGACGCATTACCTTTGAAATTCTGGAATCGGAGAAAATCCGCGATTTCAACGAAATGGTGAACTTCCTGAACGAGATCCGCAAGTTCGGCGTGAAAATTGCCATTGACGATTTCGGAGCAGGCTTCTCCAACTTCACGGCGATTCTCCGCGTCAATCCGGACTTTATCAAGATCGACGGCGACCTCATTATCAACTGCGATAAGGATCCGATGAAGCAGCTTTGTTTGCAGGCAATCTCTGACATTGCCAAGGGCATTGATGCGGAACTGATCGCAGAGCACGTGGAAAACAGCGGCGAACAGCAGACGGTAGAATCTACCAATATCCAGTATACACAGGGGTACTATTTCTCCAAGCCTTTGCCTTATCAGAATCTGGAACAGAAGAAAAAGGACTGATTTTCGTGTAATCTTCGGGTGATACTGAAATCTTACAGTACAAGTAAAATGCGAACTCTTTTCTTTTTTTGCTTCTTTTATTCTTTTCAGTAAAGAAGTGGCGGGTCGCCACTGACCTTACGCCCCAATTTCAACTGTGAAAAGGGTAGTGTTACGGCGGCAGCAG
>OFMB01000101.1_pt1 | contig 63802 bp, 72 predicted proteins | sample 1541111 | NCBI WGS metagenome assembly OFMB01 (sample SAMN04209241, study PRJEB22552) | human gut metagenome | biome: gut; material: feces | host: Homo sapiens | place: USA: Oklahoma
GCCGAAAAATCTGACTACGCATCTTACGCACAAGCTTTATTCAGTGTTTCCTAAAGCTATAAAATTTGCCGCATGGCATATGATGAGGAAAGGAATCACATACTATGAATATTGTTTGCTTGGACCTGGAAGGTGTACTGGTACCGGAAATCTGGATCGCGTTCGCAGAAGAAAGCGGTATCCCCGAACTGAAACGCACCACCAGAGATGAACCGGATTATGACAAGCTGATGCATTGGCGGCTGGGAATCCTGAAGGAACACGGTCTGGGACTGAAAGAGATTCAGGAAACCATTTCGAAGATCGAACCGCTGGAGGGTGCAAAGGCATTTCTGGACAAACTGCGGGAACTGACACAGGTCATCATCATCAGTGATACCTTCACCCAGTTTGCAGGCCCTCTGATGAAGAAGCTGGGCTATCCCACCATTTTCTGCAACTCTCTGGAAGTTGCTCCGGACGGCGAGATCACAGGCTTCAAGATGCGTTGCGAAAACTCGAAGCTGACCACAGTCAAGGCTCTCCAGTCGATCGGTTATGACACCATCGCCAGCGGTGACAGCCACAACGATCTGGCAATGATTCAGGCAAGCAAGGCGGGATTCCTGTTCCGCAGCACCGAACAGATCAAAAAGGACTATCCGGAACTGCCGGCATTCGAGTCCTACGACGACCTGCTGCACGCCATTCAGCAGGCTCTTTAAGAGGCATATTATATGGAATATCAAAGTGAACCCTACCGCATTTTCTGCACCGATGATGCCGGAAAGTGTGTGGCAGAGATCACATTCCCTGAAACAGAAGCCGGTGTCTGCTGCATCGACCACACGTTTGTAAACGATTCCCTGCGGGGCATGGGAATCGCAGGCGAGTTGGTTTCCCGTGCAGTACAGCAGATTCAGGCAAACGGGAAGCAAGTCACTGCCACGTGCTCCTATGCGGCACACTGGCTGGAAAAGCAAAAAGGAAGCGGCAAAAATGTATAAGAATATTGAAAAGCAGGCTGTTTTACAGCTGAAAGATCTGGTGGAGTACCAGACCGGTCAGGTTGTCAGCAAAACACTGGTACAGAACGACAAGGTGAGCATGACCATTTTCTCCTTTGATAAGGGCGAGGAGATCTCCACACACGCTGCCGGCGGCGACGCTATGGTAACGGTGCTGGAGGGTACCGGAAAGTTCACCGTAGGCGGCGAAGTGTTCCTGCTCCACGCCGGCGAAACCTTGATCATGCCCAAGGACATTCCTCATGCTGTCTATGGCGAGGAACAGTTCAAGATGCAGCTGATCGTTTCGTTCTAAGAAAACAATAGATCAAAAACGCCCCCGCACAGTTTCACCGGTAATTTTCCGGTGACTGTGCGGGGGCATTTTTTGTATATGATGTTATCTTAGGGCAACACCGCACAAAGCTTGTGCGTAAGGTGCGTTGTCAGATTTTTCGGCAGATTGCCTAGAAATTCCGCAGGCATACTGCCGTATGGCAAGGGATTTCTGGGCAATATGACGGAAAATCTGCACGCAGATTGCGTGCAAAGCCGTCAGGCGGGCTTTATTCAGTGTTTCCTTTGGTATATGATGTTATCTTAGATCATGTCAATGTCTTTCAGTTGTTCATATGACAGAATATCCCAGTGTGCCAGAATGTTGCGGGCATTCCGCATCTTTTTCAGCATTTCAAATTCTGCATAGTCTGTGATCCTGCTGCCGCTGTTCTCTTTGCAGATGTAGAACAGCTGTCCGATCTCCAGATCGGCTGCCTGATCTACCGTATCATTGTTGGAACTGCGAATCGGCAGATACTGCTGCAGTTTGGACGCATACTTTCGAATGATCTCCACGCGGAAATTTTCCAGCTTCGGAAATACCAGCTTGATCTGTGCCTCCCAGACAGCAGCACGCACGACGTTCTGCAAGTTTGTGACCTTGATGTCATTTTCCTGATACACGCGTTCCGTCACGCCAACCGGATCCCGCAGCAAGTCCAGATTTTCCGCTGCCAGCAGTGCGGCACGCTCAATGTGGTTATGGGCAATGTTGCTTGCCACTTCACAGAGATACATCTTTTCGGCTCTTCCGCAGGACAGATCGGATACCATAGTCAGGCAGAGCATCATGCAGTCATAGTCCGTGACATAATCGGTATACCGGAACGCGGTCAGCTGCTTGGTTCCCACCGCCGGTGCTCCCTCTATCATTAGCAGGAAAACGCCGTGTTCCTTTGTCGGATCACAGTTTTCCATATACTCTGAAATGGAAGCGATCCATTTTGCCGCGTGTTCCGGTCGGATACCAGTCAGGCAGACATCTTGCTTATTCAGATTGGTGTCGCGGCTCTGTGCCAGAAAACGCATTTCATTGCCGTGCGTGGTTGGCCAGTAAACATTCTTCTCCTCTTTTCTGCAAAATTCTTCCAACAGGTAAGATCCTATTTCGTTACTATCCGATACACTAGATACATTCAACACTCTCAGCTTGCGGTCGTCGTTCTGATCTGCCAGCCGCTGTTCAATGGTTTCGATCATGATGTCCTGCCACGGAATCTCGTCATCGAAAAACAAGACTACCGATTTTTCGTTCATGACCGCAATCTGAATGTCATCGAGAAACCGCACGGAATTGACAAGGCGGTTCCACCAGAGTTCCCCTATCATTCGGATACCTCCTCCTCAAAATAGTCTGCCATGCTCTTTTCCACCTTGTCCTGACTGCCAAGGAATTTCCGGAATCCATCGGTGGCGAATCGATAATAATTATCCATGACACTGACAACGTTCAGATCCAGCATTTCGTTCAGGATTTCTTCGAACTGGTTGGGTTTCAGCGAAGTGATACGGGTGATGTGATATTCTTCCGCGATCCGCAGCAGATCATCCCTGGTATAGCCCTTTTCATTCGGCGAAACGTAGCACAGATACGCAATGATCAATGCAATGATGTGATAATTGCTCCGTTCCTTGGCATCGGTAAACAGTGTGGCTTCTAGCTTCTGATCGACTTTTTCAGTGAAGTCGGTATCCGAGAGGACTTTTTTATAGTGGCTCTCAGTCACTTCATAAAACGGTGTGACAGATTCTCCGTAGCCGGCATAGTCCTCGTTCTTCATTGCCTCCAGAAGCTTCTGGCAGTAGAACTGGATCAGTCCCGGGAAGTTATAGGTAGAAGCAAGAATGTTGTCGATAATGTCCTGATTGAACCGAAATCCCAGATAGGAAAGCGTACAGGTCAGCAGCTTGGTGGCTTCTTCCCGCCGGAACTGCTTGATGACGATCCAGTTCAGGTGGATCAGGTTGGAGTTTTCGTGCATCATTTCTCTGTGATAGCGGCTTACATTGTGCAGACCCGCCATGACTAATTTGAAGCGGCCGGAGGGCAGGCTCTTGAGGGCAGTGATCGGAGAATCCTCTGTGTCACCGCTGGTCTTGATGATCTCGTCCGCCTCGTCCAGCATCAGCAGCAGATAGTGGATCCGTGTTTCCGGATTTTCGTCCATGAACCGCTTCTGGAGATGTCCGGCGAGGGCAGTCCATGTGTCACAGCGGGTGGATTCGTCCAGTATCCCCTCCAGAATCAGCTTGTCAGACACGATCTTGACGGCTTCTGCTGCACTGCGGTCTTTGAGTTCTTCCACCAGAACAGCTCTATCGCCGTTGCCGTTTTTATCGATGTTGTGCCGTGCCATTTTCAGCAGGGCACTCTTGCCCAGCTGGCGGCCGCCGTAAACCAGATTTGCCCCTTCCGGCGACTCGATCTGGGTCAGTTCCGCTTCTCTGCCGGTAAACAGTTCCGGCGGCATGTCCTGTGTAGAGGATTCTACGAAAGGCTGATAGTACGCAAAGGGCAGCGTTACTGCCATGAGCCGCCGAATCACGGTATTTTCCGCATAGTGCTTTGCCAGATAGAACAAAATGACACGGTCGATCACGATAAACGTGGTGGCGAAAGATTTTTCTTCCTTGATCTTTCTGGCAAGCCGTCTGCGTTCTTCCATGTTCATGGCAAAGTCCAGCAGCACAAGGGTATGCTTTGCCACCGCATTGACCTCGCGGAACTTATCCATCAGACTGTCACAGTCGTATTTGCCGTACAGACACAGCACGCGGAAGCCGTCTGTTTCGCTCTTGGAGCCGAACGCCGGTATCGGGTGAACGTAGTTGATCTTACCGATCTGTTTCCGGCAGAACACCTGATATGCTTCTGTGTCCAGACTGGTGTCCGGCTGAACGGAAACCGGCTTAAATCCCAGATAAGAGAGCAGTTTTTCCAGCTGGTTCAGACTGGCAGGACCGCCGGATGGAATCCAGCTTTTCAGCAGGTTTGCACCGCCTCTGGTTTCCTTACGGGCATTGTTTGTCAGATGCAGCAGTGCCAGATCCAGATCTTTTTTCCCCGAATATTCGGCAATCGTTTCAGTAATGTGCTTTCCGCCCCTGCGGACTGCACGGTAGTTGGTGGCATGCTCATTGATAAACTCGCGGAAATATCCAAACGGCTCATCGGAATAGTCAGAGATCCCGCTGACATCGCGGCGGAGGATACAGCTCATGATGAACTCCGCGGAAGAATAGTTCTGGTCATTGATCTTGGCTTCAATCATTTCCTTGCTGAACACGCCAAAGTCATAGTCCGGACTGTCTGCCAGTTCTTCCAGCTGGTGCAGAAGGCGTTCGCCTTTTTGCACGGCATTGACAGAAATGCGGTTGCGGATCACTTCCAGCAGTCTGACATAGAAGCCGTAATCGTTGGTGACACGGGTGATGCGGTACCACGCGTAGGCAACCGCCATGATCGCACTCTTTTCCCCGTTGATGTTCGAAAGGGTGCCGTAGCTTTCACAGAGTTCCAGTTCATCGGAGAAATCCTGAAACATGGTTTCGAACCGCTGCTTTGCCTGCTTCAGGCATTCCCCGTACTGGGCAAGGTCCTTGTGTTCTCTGATCGCTGCAATGTCCATGTCCTCTCCATAGGCTTTGATGAGCCTTGCAGTACGGAAATTGTGCTTGGTTTCCACATTGCTGAGAATTTCGGAGAGCCGTTCCGGCAGTTCCGGATGCGGCTTGGAGGCATGCTGTTCGATGCGGTACAGAATGTGGAAATCCGGCATGCCGCAGAACGTGGACTGGGTTTCCGGCAGGTAGTTGTCATTCAGCAGAACGTCCTCGCCCCGCAGGAAGTCCATGAAGAAATACTTTCTGGTTTTGGTGTTGTATGTACCGTTCATCTTTTCCAGCAGTTCGGTGGCTGCACGGCGAACACTCTCGGTGCCCCAGTCGAATCCCCGCTCTGCAAGCATGTCATTGCAGATGCGAACGATCTCTGTCAGTTCCTCTGTCACCTTCGGCTCCAGCGTGTCATACTCCTTGGCAAAAGCATTGTTGGTACTGCTGAAATGCTCTGCCACAGCGAGCCAGTCACAGATGCAGGAAAGCATTCGCTTCAGCGTTGCCATAATGCTGTTCCGCTTGCTGCCCTTGATTTTTTCATGAGGTCTGGCGATGTGCTTTCCCTCATTTTGGATTGCAACGCGGGCACGTTCCCAGAAATCGTCAATGCACTTATCTACTTTTTTCACGTCCAGATATTCCATCTGTATAGGCTTATTGGCACGAATGAACAATTCCGACACCGTATCCTTGACAAACTGGAACTTGTCGGTTTCATTTGCTGCAACGATGTTCAGACAGGTGCGGAGTTCGCTTTCCTCGCTGACGAACAGCAGTTCCCGTGTACAGCGGACTTGTCCGTGGTTCTCATACACATCATTCCGCATATCCGCCGCATTACAGCACTCCTTCGCCTCATCAATGACCGATTCAATGACACTGCTGTTGGTCTTATAGGCAGCAAACGAGTCCATGCCGTATCCGGTTTTTTCACGGAACGATACCAGATCGCCCAGCAGGGGCAGCATTGCCGGATAGGTATCCAGTCCGAAATTTTCCACCACGAAAGAAAAGTCTTCAATGCTGTAATCCGGTACAGAAGGCGTATGGAACAGGGCATGCATGGCAGAAGCTGCAAAAAGTGATGCACTGATGTCCGGCAGGACGTTCTGTGCCTCATCAAATACTGCCATGATCTCTGTGCTGAGATACTCAGAGTCCAGAAGCGGACTGTGAAACGCATAGGCAAATGCTGCATCTGCCGCCCTGATCGCCTGTCCCACATAGACAGTGGTGCCGTCCTCTGTGTTCCGCACGATTTCGGAATCCTTTGTCAGCATTGCCGCACTGTTGAGATATGTGAGCAGGCAGTGCAGTTGTTCCGGCTGGAAGTGCAGAGCCTTGCTGATAACCGTACTGTCATCAATTCCCAGAGCTTCGAAGCCGGCGGTATCCGTGTAGGATTCATACGCTGTTTGCAGAGATTCTTCCGGCTCAGAGCCTTCTTCGAAGCCATCATCTGCATCGTTGTCTGCATCCATGGCATTCGTCTGTCTTTCGGCTTCTTCCAATGCCGCCTTTCTGTCCGCAAGATTTTGCAGCATTACCTGTTTCCGTTCGCAGTCGCTGGAGAGCCCGACATATTTTTCCGCATTCTCATAGTCACCGGTTTCAAAATACAGTTCTGCCAGTTCGATATAAATACAAGTGTTCCGTATCGTGTAGCGTTCTGTAATTTTATTTCGCTTGACAATATCCAGCCAGTCCAGCAGTTCGCTGATCGCGGAAGGATAGTCTTTGATTTCCCGATAACAACGTCCCTTCCCCTGCAAGTAATGCAGGATCTTGCTGTGCTCGCCGGGGTCGCACTGTTCCATCAGGCGATTCAGGATCCGGATCGTTTCTGCATATTGGTGTGTTTTCATATAATACTGCTGAAGTGCTTCCAGTGCTTTTAACGCCTTTACTTCCCGATCCGCATATTTTTCCACAAACACACGAAGTTCGTTCAGATACCCCAATTCTTCATTTTCATTGTTCATACGTAAATAACACATGATGATCTCTGTAAAAGCATCTTCCCAGCAGTCTTTATCCATATAAGTCTTGCAGACCTCGACCACCTTGGAATACGCTTTTTTTGCCGTCCAATGGCTTATGGCGGCACTCAGCTGCTTTCCGTCCTCACTTTTTTCCAAGGGCTCTTCAGAAGCAGGTGCAGATGTTTCCTTCTCTGCCGCTGCTGCCTTGAAAATAGAAGCTGACAGGGGCAGATCTGCTGATGCTGCGGCTGGCGTTTCTGCCGCAGCTTCAACTGCGGCATTCCACTGTGCTGACGGCAAGTAAAACGATGCTGTTCCGCGTTTAATGGATATCGCCAGATAATTTTTGCCGCTTTTCAGCAGCTGGAACTTTACCGGAATAGGAGTCATCGTTCTTTTGTCGATCTTCTTAATATTTTTTTGAAGCGATTTGTCTGTAATGTCCTTCACATCAAACAGGTACTGTTCTTCGTTGGGACCCTGAATTTTTCCCTTTCCCTCGAAATAATCGTAAGAAATGATATAGCCGGTGTGTGTCTTGGTGAGATCCGGCTCATCATTTGCAGGCGGTGTTTCCGGCATGTCCACAGATTCCGGTTCGGTTTCCAAGCCGGATTTCAGAGAGTTGCTCTGCAATTTGGTGATTTTTTTCCGCACCGCATTCCCCGGGAACAGATACCGCAGACTTTCCAGCAGTGCCTGCATATCCTGTAGTTCTGCCGTGGTCTTTCCATGATCTACGCCAATGGAACGAATGATGCGGTTCAAAGCTGCCCTGCTGCTTTCTTCCACAGCATGTTCTAATGCATAGGTGATACCGGAGATGTCTGCCAACTGTACAGAGGACTTTTGCAGCACCTCTGCGGCTTCTTCTTTGCCCAGTGCATTATCCTCAGAAAGAAACAACGCAGCAAAGGCGGCAGCAAGGAGAGCGTATTCCCGTTCTTCTTTTTTCTGTGCCCCCTGATATGCCGCACAGTAGGCATACCGCAGATTGCCGGCATAGAACAGCGATTCTGCTGCCATATCATAGTCTTCACAGACCAGCTGTAACAAGCCCAGAAAAAAATTGACACGAGGATTATAATCCCACTCATTTTCTTTGATCACATTCCACGCCAGCTGAACTGCCTCCTGACACTTCGAAGTTTCATGACTTTGCAGATAATTCTGATATTTATTATATCCTGTTGTCAGAGCTTTCTTCTCTTGGGATTCCATAGCTTTAAATGCCTGTGTTACAGCTTCTTTATCGCATGGAATCTGCATGTTTTCAAAACCAGATACTGGTTTTTGTTTTGGAGCCGCTGGTGCTGGAACCGCTGCCGGCTGTACCGGTACTGCTTGCAAAACAGGATCAGCTACTGGTTTTGGCTGTGGCATGCCGGCTTGTGTACATTCCTCCAGTATGCCGATCTGATCGTACCGCAGCGTGGCTGTTGATGTGATTTGTACCGAAAGAGCATCTTTTCCGTCATTTTCCATGACAACGCCCTCAATGATCTGTCCGGATCTGTGTACAAATCGAACATGACTGCCTATGGGCAATGCGGCTAGTTTTTGGTCTAATAAACTCATTGGTTATACCTCCTGTAGGTATGCCGGTATTGCCTTTGCTTTTTTGCCGGCATGATGGAAAATACTATCCTATAGATAGCATAGTATTATTATACATCTGTTTTACCCAAATTGCAACATAGAATTGTAAAACTTGATGCTTTTTCACATTTTATCCATGATACAACAGTTCTTTGGAAAATAAAGGCGACACCGCACAAAGCTTGTGCGTAAGGTGCGTTGTCAGATTTTTCGGCAGATTGCCCAGAAATTCCGCAGGCATACTGCCGTATGGCAAGGGATTTCTGGGCAATATGACGGAAAATCTGCACACAGATTGCGTGCAAAGCCGTCAGGCGGGTTTTGTGCGGTGTTGCCTAAAGGTGAATATCGCTCTCTGTTGCCGTTGACAAGAAAAATTCCAGAACCCCTTGACAAGTTCCGTTCTGTCATGTATAATAGCATATGTAACCTATCAAAACTATAGGAATTATAAAATTCAGGGCAATACCGCACAAAGATTGTGCGACAGATGCGTCGTCAAATTTTTCGTCAGATGAAACAAAAAGCGAAGTGAATACTTGATGTATTCACGAGCATTTTTGTGAAATATGACGGGAAATTTGCAAGCAGATGGCGTGCAAAGTCGCCAGACGCTCTTTGTGCGGCATTGCCTCAGGTGTATACCAATCTGCCGACAGGCTTTCGAACACAAAACACAGAGAGGAGCAAATCTCATGGAAAAACACACTTTCGGAAATGAATACGGCTTTCAGACCAGAGCTGTTCATACAGGAAACGACATCGATGCGGAAACCGGAGCAATCAAGCGTCCGATCACTATGGCAAACAGCTATGCCCTGCCCTATGACCCCAGTGATCTGAACTGGAGCAGTGCAGGCAAAAATCTGTACACCCGAAACGGCGGCTCTAACCAGCAGTATTTACAGGAAAAGCTGGCTTCGCTGGAGGGTGGTGAAGACTGCGTTGTGCTGGCAAGCGGCGTGGCAGCACTGTCCGGCTTGTTCTTCGCCCTGCTGGAAAGCGGCGATCATGTGGTATTTTCCAGTGTGACCTATATTGCTGTATACCGCCTGCTGAACGAACTGCTGAAAAACAAGTTCCACGTGGACACGACCATTGTGGACACCTCTGATCTGGAAGCTGTGAAAAAGGCGATTCGTCCCAACACCAAGCTAGTGCACATCGAAACGCCGGGCAATCCCACGCTGACGATCTCGGACATTCGTGCCATTGCAGACATTGCCCACGAAAACGGTGCTCTGCTGTCGGTGGACAACACCTTTGCTTCGCCCTATAACCAGCGACCTATTGAACTGGAAGCCGATTTCACCGTGGAAAGCCTGACGAAATATATCAACGGGCACGGAGATGCCATGGGCGGTGCAATCATCGGCAAAAAGAAATATCTGGACATCATCCGGGCACAATCACAGGTGAATTTGGGTGCGACGATCAGCCCGTTTAACGCATGGCTCATCATGCGTGGTGCAGTTACCCTGCCCCTGCGGATGCGGCAGCACAATGCCAACGCATTGCAGGTGGCAAAGTACCTCCAGACGGTAAAGGGGGTCAGCTTTGTGGCATACCCCGGACTGGAAACTCACAAGGGACACGAGATCGCCGCAGAACAGATGCATGGCGGTTTCGGCGGCGTGCTGTCCTTTGGGCTGCATGCCGATCACGACACCTATAACCGTTTTGTCAGCCATCTGAAGGTGATTACCTCGGCGGTTTCGCTAGGACATGACGAGAGCCTAATCGTCTTTCTGGGCGAAAATGACGAACGGCAGTATCTGTATCCCGAGGAATTCCACGGCGGATTTTTCCGGTTCAGCGTGGGCATTGAGGACACGGAAGATATTATCGCCGATCTGGAACAGGCATTTGCAAAGGAGGGACTGCTGTAATGGCGTTGCACGCATTTTCCAGAACGGAACTGCTGGTGGGAAAGCCGGCAATGGAACGGCTGGCACAGGCACGGGTGGCAGTGTTCGGCATCGGCGGTGTAGGCGGCTATACCGTAGAGGCTCTGGCCCGCAGCGGCGTGGGAGCACTGGATCTCATTGATGACGACCGCGTGTGTCTGACCAACATCAACCGGCAGATCTATGCCACTCGAAAGACGGTGGGGAAATACAAGGTCGAGGTGGCGAAAGAACGCATTCTCCAGATCAATCCGGCTTGTCAGGTAGAAACCCACTGTGCCTTTTACATGCCGGACACTGCCGCACAGTTTGATTTCCGCCAGTACGATTATGTGGTAGATGCCATTGACACCGTCACCGGCAAGCTGGAAATGATAGAGCAGGCGTATCGTGCCGGCACGCCGATCATCAGTTCCATGGGAGCCGGCAACAAAATGGACCCCACTGCCTTTGAAGTGGCAGACATTTACGAAACCTCTGTCTGCCCGCTGGCAAAGGTCATGCGGCACGAACTGCGAAAGCGTGGGATTCCCAAGCTAAAAGTGGTCTACTCCAAGGAAAAGCCCATTGCCCCGAAAGAGGACATGGCAAACAGCTGTAAGGCCCATTGCATCTGTCCGCCGGGCACTGCCCGCAAGTGTACCCAGCGGCGGCAGGTTCCCGGCAGCAATGCCTTTGTTCCGTCGGTGGTGGGGCTGATCATTGCCGGAGAAGTGGTGAAAGATCTGATCGGAGAGATCGAGTAAGGGCAGCAGTGCACAAAACAAGCTGCTCTCCTTGACGATATGCAAAAGAAGGCTGTACACTTTAAAATCGTGTACAGCCTTCTTTTTGTCAATTGGTGTTGTTCAAGAATTTTGTTGCAGATTTCCCTAGTGTTCCCCCACACAAAACAAAACACGCAGTTCCGAAAAATCTTCGAAACTGCGTGTTGATTCTGGTCTGAGTGACCCGACTTGAACGGGCGGCCTCTACCACCCCAAAGCACTAACCGGCAGCGGAAAATTGTCATAATATCGTGAAAATACAGTTCCTTAGCGTTTTTTCACTTCAAATAAAAATAAGATAAAATAAGAAAAAATGAACTGAATGTCGTACCAGTGTCGTACTATTTCTGATCGAATTTCAGCAATTTTCGGGTTGCTTCTACATCGTTATGGGCGTATCTCTTTCGCAACATTTCCAGATCTGCATGACCGAGAACATTTGCAATAGCAAACAAATTTGCACCGCTGTTGACCCACAGGGTTGCCCTAGTATGTCGTAGTTCATGCGGCTTCAAGATAGGCACATCAATTTTTTGCTTTGCATAGTAACTGTGCATATCACGCATAAACACATCATAATGCCGTCTGCTCCATGTTCTGGGGCTTTGTACGTTTCCTTTTCCATTACAAAACACAAATGTAGATTCGTGCTTTCGCTGCTTTAGCAGATCCACTACAAATTGATGCAACGGTATCAATCTGTCACGAAAATCATTCTTTGGCTTCCCGATTACGACTTCCATTTTTCCGGTTACAGAATTTTTGACATCTGTTACACCATGCTGTATGTGCAATGTCATTTTTTCCATATCAATATCATCCCATTGGATTCCTAACAGCTCTGAGCGTGTAATGCCATAAGATAACATTAGAATAATATCTAACCCATACCGGTGACTTGTTGCATATCGCATGACAAGATCACATTGTTCTTGTGTATAGGTGCTCTTTTTCGTTTTTTCTTTTTTGCTGATTAGCTTAATGCTATCACATGGATTTTTATGAATAATATCATTTTGCACGGCAGATTCAAATATTTTATGCAAGATCATTTTGTGTATCTTCATTGTTTCTAATGAGTAATCATGCTGTATACTGTTAAAATAATTCTGTATATCAATCTGTCGGATTCGATTCATTCTAGCAGACTTAAAATATGGAATCAGGTGTTTCATGACAGGAATGCAATAATGAAAGTCATAAGTGCTGTCCTTAACCGTCCCTTTTAGAGATTCCAGAACTTTTTCTGCCCACGCAGAAAAAGCAATGTCATTTGACTGCGGTGTTTCTCCGGTAATGTCATACACAGCCTGATCTACTTTGAACTGTTCTGCTTTGGCTTTGGCAGCTTCCTTACTGATTTTACTGTAGAATGATTTTCGGATTGGTCTGCCCATGGGATCATGTCCGATCGTGACTTTAACTTCATAAATACCGTTTACACGGTTGGGCTTTTCCTTTTTCGGTCTGCCCATGCAATCACCTCATTCCTCCATGCAATCATACAACGTTGCGCCGTTTATAACGGACAACAGCACTTTGTCACTGCTCATGTCATTCATTACATTGATGCAAATAGATGCGTTGATGCCATATTCTTTTGATTTTTCATATAGAGCATCGCTTGTTTGTTCTATACCAGACCGCAACTCATTCCATTTCTGAGTGTCCCCGGTCAGCTTAGACTTTGTCACATCTACAACGATGCCGTCTGCCGTCAGATTGATCGTGTAATAATTCAGATCACTGTCATACTGTACAGATACATCAGACAACCCCTCTTGATTTTGAAACGAATCTTCCAAGATGCCCCGAAACAGCTCCGGAGAAATCACACCACTGTCAGCCGGCTGTTCCGCTTCTGAACTGGACTGTGGCTTTACAGCAGCATCATTTTTGCTTTTTCCGTTAGAAAACAGCATACACAGCACTGTGATCACAGCGGCAACTACAACAATAACGACCAGACAGCCACACCCGGCACCCACTTTTCGTCCTGACGAATGGTGGGATTTTTTATGCCGTTTTTTCGACTTATCCCATTGCCAGTCATCCGGATCCGGAAGATTCGGAGCGATAAAGTCTGGCTGCGGAGCTGGGAATGCTTTGCCGCAGTTGGTACAATGCTTTGCTCCATCCTCATTTTGTGTGCCGCACTTCATGCAGTATTTCATATTTACCCCACCTATATTCAGATAAGCTTGTCAAAATAAATCCAACAAGCTTTTCGCACCAAATCTTCTGTAACATCAAAATATTCAGCAAGCTGCCACACTTCACAGTACCCTTGTTCCATAGCTGCTTCCATCTCTGATTTTGGCAAGAGCTTTTCACAAGCCCATCTGTCAGCACGATATTCGTGGCGACTGATCAAATCAAAGTTGCTCCAACGATTATAAAATGCACCCTGTGTGCAGTGACCCAGCTCATGAGCGAGCCGGGTCTTTTTTTCTGCATTGGCTGGCATTTCGCTGTCGTCCATGCCAATATAGCAATCAAAATCATCTGTCTGTATCGACAAGGATTTTGTCTTTGGAAGCGGAAACGGTATGACTTCTATATTTTCAACGTCTGCAATATGATATAGATCATCGAGGTTCATTTTTTATCCTTTCGCTTATTTTCCTCACGCAGCTTGACCATTTCAGCAAACTGCTTGACCTCTGCATACATTTCATCGGTGATTCCCTCAGCACCGTGGAATAAGGCAAATTTGATGTCGTTTTCCGAAACTTCTTTTGAGTGGTCTAATTCCGAACCGCCAATCAAATATTCTACAGTCACGCCAAAGTAATCTGCTATTCTTTTCACGGTTTCAATATCTGGCATTCTATTTCCAGTTTCCCACATGGCAACTGTACTTTTAGACACGGAAAGTGCTTCAGCTAAATCTTTTTGATAAATTCCATTTTGTTTTCGTAGTTTTTTTAGTTTATCGCCAATCATGATGTTCACCACCTGTGAATATTATATCACACATTGTGACTTCGGTCAAGGAAATAAAGCTTGTTTTTGTGCAATATGTAGAAAAATCACAAAAAGTGATATTTGCATATTGACAGTTCACTTAAAGTGATTTATAATAAAATTGTCAGATCACGAAAAGTGACTTTTATGTGAGGTGATAATTTGACTGATATTAAAAAAATCCGTGAAAAGCGTGGAATTTCTCAAAAAGAACTGGCTGCAAAATTAAATGTATCTCCAAGCACAGTTTCTCAATGGGAAAATGGATTGAGGAATCCAAGCCTAGTAAATGTAAAACGAATGTCAAATATTCTACACTGTACTACGGACGAAATTCTAAGCTCTGTTGTAGAGGAATTTGATGATTCTAAATTTCATGGAACTAAAACTGAAAAATGGATAGATAGCTGAAAGGAGTTTTTATGAAGAACATGACTGATGAACAAGTAGAAATGGAGATTCAAAACCTTCGTGATTCTGACAATGTAAAGCTTGCACAGAGAGAGCAGCGAATCAAGTACAAACGCCGCCAGTATCTGTATCAACTTCGGTACTACGAAAAAAGAGGAAAGCAGCTTGCCGAACTTGGTGCAACACTGGAAAACTTAGAAGAATTTCTCTATGGGGAGGTAATTGAAGAATGAACAGGATTCCATACATCAAACCCGTATTCCTGTGCAATCCAGAGAAGAACACCATTTGCAACAAAGCCATTTGTCAATCCGGATGCCGGTACACAACACACCAGCAATTTGCACAGCTGGACAAGCACGGAAGTCCCATACAAGCGGACATTTTCAAGGAAGGAGCAGGACATGAAAGCAGAAGAAAAGATTCAATCATTTTTGGAACAGGACAATGAAAAGATCTCCGAGATCATCGAAAAATACCCCAGACAAATCCCGGTTGCAGTTGTGGCAGAACTGTTTGGCTGCCATGCCGACAGTGTTCGCATGGCGTTGGAGCAATCCAGTGTGTTCGGTTTGGGATTCCGGCAATCCGGCAAACTAAACCGTGCTTTTGTGATTCCAACCGGCGTATTCGTTCGGTGGTATTTGGGGGTGTCTGCATGAAGTGGATTGACATGAATTGGATTGAAAGGAAATGGATATGTTTATCAAAACAAAAGGTATGAGCTTTAGAGAAATCACGCACATAGCTGTATTATATCCGGCTGTGCTGTGTAAGTTTGCCGGCGGTGGATATGAAATTTGTACCGTAGACTACGACTGTGACAGAAATGGTGAAAACGCTGTCATGAAAGGTTATCCGGTCGGCTGGAACACTAGAAACAGCGGTAGAATTGTTGACGCTTACAAGGTAGTTTTTGATGAAAAATCGGGAAATATCAGTAACTGGCACGGTGACTACACGGACGAAACAGAGCCAGAAGAAGACGAACGCTGTTACATTTTAGTCGAGCAGAAGAAATACGGACGTGCAAATTACCATATATGGCAATCGGTTTACCACACAAAAAACGGTTTCCCCGGGTGGTCGCAAAGTTCCGAATTGTCGGTTCTGGGTTTTATGCATATCCGGAAAGACGGTATGCCGTTTTGAGTTTTTCCGTCCTGAGCATGACGTAAAACCGCTCTCCACTGCCCCGAATGGGGCTACCCTCCATTTTTTTATCTCCCCTATGCGGCGGTACTGGCAGCCGCCGCAAATACAGTGATGCAGTCATATCTGGGGAATGACAACCCCCAGACTGCCGGTGCAACTCCGGCACACTGCCCCAACATCTCCAATGTCATAGGTACTCCTTTCCGTGCGGCGGTATAGTACACCGCCGCAGATCGGGCGATGCAGTCATGATGTGGGAATAATCACCCCACATCTTCCGGTGCAGCTCCGGAATGCCCTGCCATGCCCAGTTGCCGGCAGTCAGACAACGAACGGAATCCGTTGGCACACACGCAACAGCGACCACAGGCGGCTTATTACCTGTAGCTGCACGGTTATATATCGTCCCGTGATTACACGATACACCGTGCCGGTGCTTCCGGTGCATTGAGCAGATCAGTGCACTTCCACAAATAAATCAAGGGAGGAGGAAAAGAAATGGCTTTCTATTGTGAACAGGATTTCGTCACCGAAGAATGCCCGCACTGCGGCAAGGAAGTCACGGTATACTGGGACGAGGAGCAGGACGGACATGTCATGCACTGCCCATTCTGCGGTGAATCCATGCTGCTGTGCAGTATCTGTCCGGAAAGCAGCTGTGACTGGACAGAGGAACACGGCTGCAAGGTAGAACGAAAGGAGGTATCATCATGTCAAAACGATATTACTGGCTGAAACTGAAAGAGGACTTCTTTCGAGATAAGGTCATGAAGAAAATGCGGAAGATTGCAGGCGGTGACACCTATGTGGTCATCTATCTGAAAATGATGCTCATGAGCATTCAGACAGGCGGCGAACTCTACTTTGAGGGCATCGAAAACGACTTTGCGGACGAGCTGGCACTTGCACTGGACGAAGATGAAGAAAACGTCAGAGTGGCACTTGGTTTCCTGATGCGTTCCGGAAAGCTGATTGAAAAAAGTAAATCAGTTTACTTTATGCCGGAAGCCAGTGAAGCCATTGGCTCAGAAAGCAGCAGTGCGGAAAGAGTACGGAAATTCCGTGAAAAACAGAAGCAGGAGCAACTGGAAGCAGAAGTTACTGTTGCATTGCCCTGTACAGCAGAAACACCTGAACTGTTACAATGTAACACAGGAGAAACGCTTTGCAACGTTACAGGTAACGTAGAGAAGAGTAGAGTAGAGAAGATAAGAGTAGATAAGAGGGAGAGTACAGGTGCACAGTCGGACAAGCCGACTGACACACACCCTCCCAAAGCAAAACGATTTGTGAAACCGACTTTGGAAGAAATCAGAGTTTACTGTCAGAGCAGGCAGAACGGTGTAGATGCAGAACGCTTTTACGACTACTACGAATCCAACGGCTGGCGTGTGGGGAAATCTCCCATGAAAGACTGGAAAGCAGCCGTGAGAACGTGGGAGCGGAGCGAGTGGAACCGTGGAGGTGAAAAGTATGGAAGCAATTCAGAACCTGTTGCAGATCGATGGGAAACAAAATTCTGATGCCGGAATCACACCGGAATCCTATGACAAGATGCGGTGTGACTGGTACAATCAATCACGGGGCAGCCTTACCGGATATGATTGCCCTAAGTGCCGGAACAAGGGCAGTATCGCCTACTTGCAGGACGGCGTAGAAATGCACCGTATCTGTGAGTGCATGGCGATCCGGCAGAATCAGTCCAACATCACACAGTCCGGACTGGCAGAAACAATACGCACCAAAACATTTGATGCATATCAGTGCAAAGAAGACTGGCAAACTGCACTGAAAGAAAACGTGATGCACTATGCTGAAAAGAACCGTCCGCAATGGCTGTATATCGGCGGGCAAAGTGGAGCAGGCAAAACGCATCTGTGTACAGCTGTCTGTGGTGTCCTGCTCCAGAGAGGACTGCAAGTGCGGTATGAGATGTGGCAGACAATTTTTCGCGATCTAAGCCAATTTGCTACCCGACAGGAACGTTTTCAGCAGCTGACACAGGCACAAGTGCTGTACATAGACGACTTCCTGAAGCCGATCGGCGGCAATGTCAGTGATACAAATCCAAAGGAAATTAGCATTGCATTTGAGCTGCTGAACGAACGGTACACTCGAAACATGGTCACAATTATTTCCAGTGAACGTATCTTCCGTGACCTGCTCGCGGCGGACAAGACGTTGGCAGGACGTATCAAGGAACGCTGCGGCGGGTATCTGTTCGCAATAATGAGAAGTGACGAAAAGAATTGGAGATTGAGGTGAGTGCAGTCATGGACATGGAGCAATTGGCAATTGAACGCTTGAAATTGGCGGCAATGATGTCAGAACAGTATTATCACAAGCCGCTGATGATTTGTTATTCCGGCGGAAAAGATAGCGATGTATTGCTAGAACTGGCACACAGAGCAGGGATACGCTACGAAGTACAACATAGCCTGACAACTGTTGATGCACCCGAAACCATACGGCACATCAGAGCAAAATTTCAAAAGCTGGAAGAAATGGGGATTCCGTGCGAAATCAATAAGCCTAAAATGAGTATGTGGCAGTTGATACCGCACAAGAAGTTTCTTCCGACAAGAATTATCCGCTACTGTTGTGCAGTCTTAAAAGAGCCTGCGGGAGATCATAGGCACATCGCAACTGGTGTCAGATGGGCAGAGAGTGTCAAACGCCGTAAGAGGGGCGTTCAGGAAGTTATCACAAAAAAACACAATGATAAAATCATCTTGACAAATGATAATGATGATAAGCGGCAATGGGTGGAACGTTGCCAAATGCGTGCAAAGACAGCAACAAACCCCGTTATAGATTGGACAGATCATGATATTTACCAGTTCATAGAACAAGAACACCTCTGCATCAATCCATTATATCATCAAGGATTCAAACGAATCGGTTGTATCGGCTGTCCTATTGCTGGACGTAAAACGAGAGAGTTAGAGTTTGCACGTTATCCAACTTACAAAAGGGCGTACCTACATGCAATCGAACGTATGATGCAGGCACGTGCAGCAACCGGCATGAAACCACTTCAACAAAAGACGGCACAGGGCGTTTTTGACTGGTGGATGGAAACAGGAATTTTAGACGGACAAATGATGTTTGACACAGAGCAGGAGGATACCCATGGAAATCAACGTACAGTTTGACCCGCCCCGTTCCACCGCCCAAGAAAAGCAGTACACTCAAAAAAACGGCAGAGTGATTGTATACGAAAGCAAACAGGCAAAAGCGGCAAAGAAGCTGCTCCGTCTGGTACTTGCACCGTATACGCCCAGAAAACCGCTGACCGGAGCAGTGGCACTGTATGTCACATGGCGATTCCCGTACAAGGGAAAGGCGCACGTTGACGGCGAGTATAAGACCACCCGACCGGACACAGACAATCTGAACAAAGCATTGAAGGATGTCATGACCGATCTGGGATACTGGAAAGATGATGCACTGGTAGCCAGAGAGCATATCGAAAAAATCTGGCACAAGGAACACCCCGGACTGTATGTGCGGATCGTGGACATTTCAGAAGCAATGGCATCAAGCCCAAAAGGACAAGAGAGGTGGTAACATGGGAAAACTAGTGGAACATCTGATGCGGTGTGCAGTATGCGGTGCTGTTCCGAAAATATCAGATACTGCGAATATTGACAAAGATCCTAACCCTGAGCATTGTTACAAGCTGTTTTGCAGCAAATGTGGAGTACACAACAGCTGCGGAAATTGGTTTGAAAACAAGTACAAGGCTTGTCTGGACTGGAACAAGCGGCAAATAGAAAACGAAGACGGCGAGAAACCAATAAAGAATCTAGGTGAAAAACTGAGTCCATGCCCGTTTTGCGGCAGAAAAATGGTCTTTTACAGGGAAACGCACACGAACAAATACGGAAAGCAAGTTGTACAGCAGTATTATTTGCATGAAGATTATGACATCTATCATGATGAGAGTTGCATATTGGACGAAATCGATATGCCCTTTACCATCGGAGCAGGAGATGCAAATCCGGGCACTGGATATATCGGAGAATATGCTGAAAAATGGAACAAACGATGGGATAATAAATGGAGAACCAACCCGAAAATCAAAAGTCCGCTTGCAAATATCTCCGGTTTGTGTTGTGTTCATTGCGATCACAAAGATGAATACATCATCGAACTGCAAGAGGAAAATGAGAAGTTAAAGCGGCTGCTGAAAATGGCAGCTGATGAACCTGAAAAAAGTGATGCGAAATCTGGAGGTTGACCATGACAGCACCATGCAAGAACTGTCCGGAGCGTGAAATCGGTTGCCATAGCATGTGTGACCGATATATCCGGTACGCAAAGCAGCGTGAGAAGATACGGAAAAATCGAAAGCAGGAGCAGCTTGCAGACCCGACCGTATTTCTAGCAGAATCCGCCAGAAAAGTAAAATGGAATCTGTACAAGAAAAGGAGGAAATGACATGGCACAAAAGAAACCGCAGAAAGGCACGCTGAACTGGTGCATCAAGCAGGCAGCTGCCTACGGCGTAAGCTACGGAAGATACATGGCAGAATATTACGAACGAGATATGCAGAAAGGAGCAGGCAAATGCTGCAAGAAGAATTCAAAAGACTGACAGACAAACCGTTCACGGAAGAAGAATTTGAGAAGATCCACTATGTGTACATTTTTTACCCCGGCATTGTGACACATGCGGACATTGCTCTGATCTGGGCAATTGGCGGAATCCGCCTGATCGAGGACATGCTTCCCACAGCCCGAAAGATCGATGAAGCAGAACAGCGAGTGCGGGCAGCAAGGACAAGGTATGAAACTGCGAAAGAACACTTGAATGCTGTGCTTTCCGGAGAAACCGAAGCATACCCGACCACAACAGAAGAAATCATGGTGCGGAGGTGAATGCGGTATGGGACAGATGACATTGACCCTTGTGCTGCTGATTCCGAGCGGACTGCTGATTGCAAAATGTCTGAGCAGAGCAGGCTGGAACAAGGCGACACTTGCTCTGCTTGGGGCGACTGTGATGCTTGGGATAGCTGCACTGTTGTGGGGGTGAGATAAAATGAGCGGTGGAAGTCATGGATATATCTATTCAGCGATTCAAGATGAATTGTGCGGACAGATGAAAGATGCAGAACTGAATGACCTTATGCAGGATGTTGCGAAACTGGCACATGATCTGGAGTGGGCTGATAGTTGCGATATTTCAAAAGAAAGCTATTTTAAAACTGTGGAAGAATTCAAAGCAAAGTGGTTTTATACACCACGAGAAAAACGCTTAAAAGAATACATTGACGAAAAAATCAAGCGAACTACAGAAGAACTTTACAGATTGGTTGGTAATGTAAAATAATCAAAAGAGCAGGTCGGAGGTGAAGCCATGACACAGGAACAGGCAAAGAAAAAAGAATGGCTGCAACGCTGCCTGCACGAAACACAGAAGCTGGAAGCCATGACGATGTGCGGCAAGTACACAGAAACAGAATGTTCCCAGACAGAGCAGGTCGTACAGCAAACACAGCGAGAGATCAAGTGTTGCATTGCCGCTCTGAACAATCCAGAACTGGAAGCTGTGCTGATTCGGCGGTACATCGTATTCCAAAGTTGGGAACAGATTGCAGAGGAAATGCACTACTCTGTCCGGACGATATTACGCCGCCACACAGACGCTTTGGAAAAGTTGTCACTGAATGGCACTCGCTGTCATTGAATGGCAGTCCTGTTTTGTGTATAATGAGAATAGAAACCAAGATACCGGTACGGAAACGTGCCGGTATTTGTGTTAGGAGGATTACAATGCAGGCGTTTGCAGAATCGTTCTACAAGTCCCGTGCATGGCGTGAATGCCGTGATGCGTATGCCGCATCGGTAGGCGGACTGTGTGAACCTTGCCTTGCACGAGGGCTGCACACTGCCGGCGTGATCGTACACCACAAGGTGCATCTGACACCGGACAATATCCATGATCCAGCTGTGTCCTTGTGCTGGGATAACTTGCAGCTGGTCTGCCGTGACTGTCATGCCGCACTGCACGGCGGCAAACGTTGCCGCATCAATGCAGACGGCAGCGTTTCGGCTCGTTGGTAGTCCCCCTATTCTGAAATTTGAGATACCCTCTTGGAGACCGATGGGTGGAGGTCAATTTTCCTCTCCATGCGTGCGTAAGGGGTGTGTCCGGAAAGGAGATGTCCGAAAGTGACCGTAAAGAACCGAATCCGAAAAGAAAACTCAAGACTGCTGAAACTATATGCTGCCCTGCCTGCCAACAAGTTGGAGATCGTCACGCCGCTGATCCAGAATGCAGCGTTCTTGAAAGTCACGCTGGAAGATCTGCAAACCGAGATCAACAGTCAAGGGTGTGTGGACACCTACCAGAACGGCAAGGCACAATCCGGCAAGAAAGCCAGTGCAGAAATTTCTGCCTACAACACGTCCCTGAAAAATTACACCACGATCATTGAAAAGCTGGACAAGATGCTGCCGCCGGAACAGAAGAAATCCAAGCTGGACGCATTTACAAATGACGAATGACATTTACGCCTATTATCAGCAGATCGAAGACGGCACGATCCCAGTTGGCGAATGGGTACGGCTGGCATATCGCTATGTGATACACGGATTGGAAAGCGGCGAGTTTACCTTTGACCAAAAGAAAGCTTCTCGTGCGATCCGGTTCATCGAGAGCTTCTGCCACCACAGTGAGGGTTCACTTGCACCGCAGCTGCTCCGGCTGGAACTGTGGCAGCGAGCTTGTGTTTCGGTCATCTTCGGCATTCTGGATCACAATGGCAACCGGCAGTTTCGGGAAGTTCCGATTGTTGTCGGGCGGAAAAACGGTAAGACACTGTTTTTATCCGGCATTGCTGTGTACTGTCTATTCATGGACGGTGAATATGGTGCCCGTATATTCTGTGTTGCTCCCAAGCTGGATCAAGCCGATATTGTCTACCAGGATATTTGGCAGACTATTGCCAATGAACCGGAACTAATGGAGCTGATCAAACGGCGCAAATCCGATTATTACGTAGAATCCACCAACAGCAGCGTCAAGAAGATTGCGTTTAATGCCAAAAAATCAGATGGCTTTAATCCGCATCTGGTCATCTGTGATGAAATTGCAAGCTGGCCTGGAGATACCGGATTGAAGCAATACGAGGTCATGAAGTCCGCACTGGGAGCCAGACGGCAGCCGCTGTTGCTGAGTTGTTCGACATCCGGATATATCAATGACGGCATCTATGATGAATTGATCAAACGAAGCACCCGATTTTTGAAGGGTGACAGCAAGGAAAAGCGGCTGTTTCCCCTGCTGTACATGATCGATGACATTGAGAAGTGGAACGACATCAACGAACTGCGAAAATCTAACCCGAATCTGGGTGTATCTGTTTCAGTAGATTATATGCTGGAAGAAATCGCAGTTGCAGAGGGCAGCTTGTCCAAGAAAGCGGAATTTCTCACAAAATACTGCAACGTCAAGCAGTCCAGTTCTCAGGCGTGGCTAAAGGCAACGGCAGTGGAACATGCCTGCGGCAAGCCGCTCTATCTGGAAGATTTCCGGGGCAGCTATTGCGTTGCCGGCGTGGACTTGTCACAGACCACGGACTTGACAGCGGCAACAATCGTCATAGAAAAAGACGGCATGCTGTATGTATTTGCAAAGTTTTGGCTGCCGCCGGAAAAGCTGGAGGAAGCCACTGCACGGGACTGTGTTCCCTATCAGATCTATGTGCAGCGTGGCTTGCTGGAACTGTCCGGCGAAAACTTTGTAGATTATCATGACTGCTATCGTTGGCTGTGTGACATGATCGAACAATATGAAATCTATCCGCTAATGGTGGGATATGACCGGTACTCTGCGCAGTACCTGATTCAGGACTTGAAAACATATGGGTTTTGCACTGATGATGTGTATCAGGGTGACAACCTCTATCCGGTATTGTTGGAAATGGAAGGACTGCTCAAAGACAAAAAGATTTGCATCGGTGACAATGACCTGTTAAAGCTACATCTGCTGAATGCAGCAATCAAAATGAACAACGAACGAGGACGGGGCAAACTGGTAAAGCTGTCTGCTAACGCACACATTGACGGCTGTGCGGCTCTGGCAGATGCCTTCACTGTCCGGCAGAAATACTACGACCAATACGGCATACAGCTACAGAACGGAGCGTGAGTACATGGGGCTGTTTCAAAAATTATGGGGCAATCGTCCATCGAAATCCACTGCGGCAGCTGCATCGTATTTCCGCACGCTGACCGGATATGCACCGGTATTCACCAACTGGCACGGGTGCCTATACGAATCGGCACTTGTACGGTCTGCCATTGATGTCCGGGCAAGGCACATTTCCAAGCTGAAAGCAGACATCATGGGCACGGCAAAGCCCAAGCTGCGGACAAGACTGAAACAAAGCCCAAACGAGTGGCAGACGTGGGGACAGTTTCTCTATCGCCTGTCCACCATTCTGGATATGCAGAATACGGCGTTTATTGTCCCTGTGTTCGGAGAATACGATGAAATCACCGGATACTATCCAGTTCTTCCGTCACAGTGCAGCATCATTGATGTACACGGCGAACCGTTTCTGCGGTATCGGTTTTCATCCGGTGAAACAGCAGCGGTAGAACTTCTCAGCTGTGGGATACTGACCAAATTTCAGTATCAAGACGATTTCTTCGGCAGCAGCAATGCGGCTCTGACCCCGACCATGGAGCTGATCCACTTGCAGAATCAGGCGATCACCGAAGCAGTCAAGAACAGCAACACCTACCGGTTCATGGCGAGAATCAACAATTTCACCAAACCAGAAGACCTTGCGAAAGAGCGAAAGCGATTCTCACGGGAGAATTTTGAAGCGGACGGCGGCGGAATCCTGCTGTTCCCGAATACCTACAGCGACATCAAGCAGCTGTCCCAAACGTCCTACACGGTAGACAAAGAGCAGGCGGCACAGATCCAGAACAACGTATACAGCTATTTTGGCGTGAATGAAGATGTGCTGCAAAGTAAGGCATACGGCGATGCGTGGCAGGCGTTCTACGAGGGCTGCATAGAACCGTTTGCCATACAGTTTTCCGATGTGATGACGAAATGCGTCTACACACCTGTGGAACGCACCAACGGGAACAGCATCATGCTGACATCTAACCGGCTGCAATATATGTCCACCACAGAAAAACTGAAAGTGGCATCTCAGATGATGGACAGAGGTGTCTTTTCTGTCAATGAAGTGCGTGAGATATTCAACGCATCGCCAGTGGAAGGCGGCGATGTCCGCACCATTCGTGGCGAATATAAACGCACAGAGGAACTGGAAGATGCCGAAGAAAACCAGAAAGACGAGGTGGAGCAATGACAGAACAGGAAATGGAACAACTGATGCAGCGGCTCAGTGCCGGACGGGAATACCGGCTGATGCAGAGTTTTTCTGTACGCAGCAATTCCGATAATGATTCCGGCATGATCGCAGACGGCTATGCAACAACATTCAATCAACCATATCTGCTGTATGATTTTGGGGACTACAAGGTCTATGAACAGATCGACAGCAGAGCATTTGATGATTGCGATATGTCTGACGTGATCATGCAGTATGACCACAGGGGCAGAGTGTTTGCCAGAACGTCAAACAAGACACTGGAACTCAACCCGGACAACATCGGGTTGTATTTCCGGGCAGATCTGTCTGGTACGACCATCGGCAATCAGCTGTACGAAGAAATCAAGGGTGGCTACACGACAAAAATGTCGTTTGGATTTGTAGTAGGCGAACAGAAATCGGAGTATGTGGAGGACAAGGAACACAACACTGTTACAGTGACACGAACCATCACAAAAATCCGAAAGCTGTACGATGTCAGTGCAGTATCTATCCCTGCCAATGATGCCACACAGATCAGTGCACGCAGTATCTCTGACGGATTGATCAGAGAGATTGCGGCGGAGCGCAAAAAAGCACTGGATCACATACGCAAACGAAAGAAACTGGAACTCAAACTAAGACTTATGGAGGTATGAGATATGACACCGGAAGAAATCAGAGCATTGACTATTGAGGGCGTAGAGCAGCGTATTGCGGCGATCCGCACTGAGATGGAATCCGAAAGCGCCGACATTGACGCACTGACAAGCGAGGTAGACGCACTGGAAGCACGGCGTACACAGCTGCATGACATGGCACAGCGCCGGGCACAGCTGAGAAGTCGTGTTGCGGCAGGCGCAGAAGGTACCGTCACCAGATCGTTCCCGTCTGACAGCACCGGCACGCCGGAGCAGTCTTACAATCGCAACAGCCCGGAATACCGCACAGCATGGCTGAAAAACATGGCTGTGCGTGACGGTGTACATCTGCTGGGCGAAATGACCAAGCAGGAACGTGCGGCATATACCATGACTACTGCAAACACTGCTGCACCTGTCCCGACAGAGATCATGAACCGCATTGTTGACCTGGTACAGTCGTCTACTGCAATCTATTCCGATGCTACCAAGTCCGGCATGACAAGCGGTTTTGCAATTCCCCGAATCAAGTCTATCAAACAGGGTGATGCCAAAGAAACTGCCGAAGGCGTGGCAAACGATGACGAACAGGACACATGGGATCAGCTGTCTTTGGACGGCGTAGAGATCAAAAAGCATCTGGTCATCACCAGAAAGATGACATGGCAGTCTATTGCTGCATTTGAAACATGGATCGCAGAACATCTGGCACGGCGTATTGGTAATGCAAAGGACAAGCGTTGCATCACACAGCTGGACAGCACCACCTACGGCATTGATACTGACAATGTGCTGACCGATCAGGCATACGATGATGCGGCAATTCGTGGTATTATGGCAAAGGTAAAGGAAGAAGGCGTAAGATGCGTCTATGCCAACAGCAACACCGTGTGGAACGGTTTGTTTGGCATTCAGGACGCAAACAAGCGACCGATCTTCCTGCCGGATCAGACAGGTGATCCTAAAATTGCAGGCTATATCTATGGTGCAGCCGTCAAGATCGATGAAAATGTAGCGGACAATACCGCTTATGTCGGTGTTCCAACTAGCTTACTTGCAAATAACTTTGAGGAACTGTACATCTCCAATCAGCAGGAATCAAAGACGTTCAACACTGTCGTTGGCGGTTATTCCCTGTTTGATGCCGGTCTGGAAAATCCCAAGGCATTTGTCAAGGTAACATTCAAAACCACTGGCGAATGAGGAGTGATGCACCATGGCAATGCTGGATAAGGCAAAGTTGTCACTGCGTGTCTGCACCGATGCGTTTGACGATGAAATCCTAGATCTGATCGCAGCGGCAAAGCTGGATTTGGGCATTGCCGGTGTATCAGAAACCGAAGAAGCAGACCATCTTGTCAGTCGTGCCATTGTCACCTACTGCCGGATGAATTTCGGACAGCCGGACGATTACGACCGACTGAAAGCATCCTACGATGAACAAAAGGCACAGTTGTCCATGGCTACCGGATACACAGATTGGAGGGATTCGAGTGGATCGCAGTGATGTACTGATTTTGATCCGGCAGAGTATCTCCAAGGGTGCAGACGGCATTCAAAAGCAGCAGGACGAATCCAAGCGACAAGTATTCTGCAATGTGTCCAGTGTATCCGGTATGGAGTGGCTGGAAGCCGGCAGGAACGGTATTAAGCCGGAATACCGGTTCACCGTATTTGCACCGGACTATGCCGGTGAAACAGTCTGTGAGTACAACGGCAGCCGCTACAGCGTATACCGAACGTACCAAGGGAAAAACGACACACTGGAACTGTATGTCAAAAAGAAAGGCGGTGTGCAGCCATGAGCCATATGAAAGGCAGCGTCAACTACGGACAGGTAGCTGATGAAATCGCACAGATTCTGGCAGACTACGGCGATCATGCCGTAAAGGTGCTGAACGAAGAAGCCGAAAAATCCGGCGAAGCCTGTGCAAAGGCACTGCGGAAAAGTTCCCCGAAAGGCGGATCAAAGCGGAAACCGTACCGAAACGGCTGGACGTGCAAACTGGTAGACCGCAGAGGAACTGGCAGTCTGATCAAGACGGCAGTTGTCCACAACAAGAACAAGCCGCAAATCGCTCACCTGCTGGAATACGGACACGCAAAGCGGAATGGCGGCATGGTAGACGGCATCGAGCATATCAGACCGGCAGAAGCAGAGTATACTGAAGAATTTGTAGAGACCGTAAAGCGGCGATTGGAGAACGGCACATGACCTATGAATCTATCAAAGATTTGCTTGATGCAATTGGTCTGCCGTACACCTATCATCACTGGGACGAAGAAAACGTACCGGAATTGCCGTGGATCGTGTTTGACTATCCGGAACAGAATGATTTTCTTGCAGACGACAGCGTTTACCAGAAGATCACTGCCCTGCAAATAGATTTGTATACCGACAGAAAAGACTTGCAAACAGAAGCAATGGTGGAACAGGTGCTGGAACAGAACGGCATTGTGTACACCAAGGAAGAAACCTATATCGCATCGGAAAAGATGTATGAAATCACATACGAAACGGAGCTGATTATCAATGGCTAATACCAATACCCCAAACAAAGTGAAATACGGTTTGGAAAACGTTGTCTACGCCAAAAAGACAGTGACCGAAGCAGGAGAAATCACCTATGCAACACCGGTCAAAATTCCGGGTGCTGTCAACCTGTCCATGGATGCCAACGGCGAACCGGAGAACTTCTACGCAGATGACGGCGTGTATTTCGTTATCAATAACAACAACGGCTATGATGGTGATCTGGAAATTGCAATGATTCCAGAGTCATTTGCTACAGACATCCTGAATCAGACCAAGGACAAGAATGGCGTGCTGATCGAGAATGCTGATGCACAGCTGGAAGAGTTTGCACTTGGATTCCAGTTCAAGGGCGACCGTAAGCACATCCGACACTGGCTGTACAATTGCAGTGCTTCCCGTCCGTCTGTGGCAGGCAAGACCACAGAAGCCACAAAGACACCGCAGACAGATACGCTGAAATTGTCTGCAACACCGCTGCCGAACGGATTGGTAAAGTGCCGTTCCGGTTCTGAAACCACTGCTGACGTATACAATGGCTGGTTTGGCAAAGTATACATGCCCGACACAACCACGGAGGTACAGACGACAGAATGAATGTAAAAATTGATAAGGGCATGACCAAGGAAATCATGATTGATGGTATTCCGGTACTGTTCCGTGCAGATGCGTCTATCCCCCGTCTGTATCGTATCCACTTCGGGCGTGACGTATTTGCAGATATGGGCAGTCTGATGCGGAAAATCGCACCGAATGCAAAACCGAAAGAACTTGCCGAACAGGAAGTGGAGGAAATTCAAGAGCAGCTGGACATCAGCAGCATGGATACGGAAGTATTGGAAAACATGGCATATATCATGGCATATCATGCCGACAAGGAACATACACCGGACAATATTGAGGATTGGCTTGCACAGTTTGGCGTAACGTCCATGGTGCAGATTCTGCCGCAGATCATGGAACTGTGGGGAATCAACACAAAGTCCACCTCAGAAGTAAAAAAAAAGAACGACCCATTGACCGAGAAATAAATACCGCATTGTTTCTCCTGCGGTGTACGCAAATGGGACTGCATATGACAGATCTAAGTCTGCTGACCATCGGCATGGTGAGTGATATGATAATAGAATCCTTGAACGATTCTTACGATTATCCTAGCCTTGCGGTGCAGGCAGACTTTGATGCTTTTTAGGAGGTGAAATCATGGCAGGAAACGGAAATCAAAAGATTCGTGGCATTACAATTGAACTGGACGGTGATGCATCTGGTTTGATGAAATCGTTGTCTGACATTGGAAAAAGCCTGCGATCTACGCAGTCACAGCTGAACGATGTCAACAAGCTGCTGAAACTGGATCCCGGCAATATGGAACTCATTGCACAAAAACAGCGGTATCTGGGTGAAATGACAGAACAAACCGCAGAAAAGCTGGAAAAGCAAAAAGAAGTTCTTGCACAGCTGAAAGAGCAGGCGGCAAAAGGTGTAGACAATACAGATCAGCAAAACGCCATGCAGCGTGAAATTATTCAGACAACGAAATCTCTGGAAAAGCTGAAAGATGATCTGCGGAATCTGGACAGTGGCAGCGGTGTCGATGAAATTACGGAAGATATGCGTGACGTGGAGCAATCCGCAGAACGTGCTGCACAAAGCATATCAGAAATGGATAATGCCGCAGAGCCGGCAGCAGACAGTATGCAGGACATGGCCGATGCCGCAGACAAGATGCAGGAAAGCATTGGCGAAGCTGGAGAAACGCTGAAAAGCAGTGCATTTATGGACGCATCTGAAAAACTGTCCGGCGTGGCAGATAAAATCGTGGAAATTGGTAAAGCGTCTATGGACGAATTCAATGAAACGGAAAATGCCACCAGAAAAGCGGTATCCTACTTTGGAGAAACAGGAACGGCAGCAGAAGAAACAGCAGACATTATCCAAGATGTATATGGCAATGGTGTTGGTGACAGCATGGACACCGTGGCAGATTCTGTGATTACAGTTAAGAAGAACTTTGAAGATCTGTCCAAGGCAGACCTCACACATCTGACTGAGATCGGAACCACACTGGAAGAATCCTATGGGATTGACCTGTCAGAAACCATGCGTGGTGTCAACAGCCTAATGGAGCAGTTTGGTCTGACATCAGCCGAAGCCCTTGACTACGTGGTAAAAGGCACACAGAACGGCCTGGACAAGACGGATGAACTAGGCGATAATCTGTCTGAATATGCCGGGAAGTTTGCACAGGCAGGATATTCCGCAGGTGAGTATTTCCAGCTGCTGAACAATGGCCTTGACAATGGCGCATACAATCTGGATAAGGTCAATGACGCAATCAACGAGGTTACAAACCGCATTGCAGACGGCACAATCGAAAGAAACCTGGATTCCTACTCTGACCGTACCAAGCAGTTTTTTGAAGCGTGGAAGAATGGGAACGGCACACAAAAGGACGTTATTGACAGCATTGTCAACGATATTAGCAATGCCACCACACAACAAGACAAGCTAAATCTTGCTACAACAGCGTTTGGCACAATGGCGGAAGACGGCAGCCTGAAATTTATCACCGCACTGACATCTGTTGGGGATACATACAAAGATGTCACAGGTGCAGCCACAGACTTTTACAATCAGTCTACCACCCCAGCACAGATGCTGGAAGCAAATCTCCGCACGCTGCATCAGGCACTTGTCCCCATTGGCGAAGCACTTATGACTGGATTGAATACAGTTCTTCCGCCAATAACTACGGCAGTCAAATTTTTAGCAACAATTTTTGGGGCAATGCCAGATTCCATGAAAGCTTTTGTTGCAATACTCGCTGGGTTAATTGTTGCTATGGCGAAAATTGCACCGATCATTACCGCCATATCCGTAGCCAATACTGCACTTAACATCTCACTTGGTCCGGTGTTGCTGATTATTCTGGCAATTGCGGCAGCCATCGCTGCGGTGATTGCTGTTGTAAAACACTGGGATACAATCAGTACATGGCTGTCTGACACATGGAACACGCTTGCAGAAGATGCACAAATCACCTGGGACAACATTTCTACTTTCTGGTCTGACACATGGGACACGATCAAAGAAAAAGCTTCTCAGACATGGGAAAACATTTCTGAGGGGGCTGCGATTTTCTGGAACAACTTTTCTACGTTCTGGGCAAATTTCGGACTGACCATTTACACCAGCACTGCATCTGCATGGGAAAGTGTGAAAACGTATCTGTCAAGTACATGGAACAATCTGGTTACATTTGGTGCGGCATCATTTTTGACCTTGCGAAATTCTGTCAGCACAACATGGAGCAATATCAAGTCACAGACATCTGCCACGTGGGACAATGTAAAATCCACGATTTCCAATGCCATGGGAAATGCGTACAGCACAGTATCCAGCCGTGCATCTTCCATGTACAGTGCGGTATCCACCCAGTTCAGCAACATTGTCAGCAGTGCTGCATCTGCGGCTGTAGGCGTGTATAACCACATTTACAGCGGCTTTGAAAGTGCATGGAGTTATATCACCGGACTGCCTGCAAAGGCGTTCCAGTGGGGCAGCGACCTCATTGACGGATTTGTCGGCGGCATCGAAAGCTTTATTCACAAGGTGCACGAAGCAGCCGGCGAAGTCGCTGACATTATCAAGCAGTATATCCACTTTTCCCGTCCGGACATCGGACCGTTGCGAGATTATGAGAAGTGGATGCCGGATATGATGCAGGGATTGGCAGACGGTATCCGACAGAATCAGTATCTTGTGGCAAATGCCATGCAGGGACTTGCCGGAACAATGGCAATTGCAGCTCCAAGCGTGCCGATCAGCACACAAAGCATGGCAATCGACACAAGTGGCATATCCTCTGCGATACGCTCTGCATTGGCAGCGGGACAGTACAGCGGCGACACTGGTGATACGATCATACCGATTTATCTGGACGGCAGTAAAATTTATCAGGCGGTTGTCACACAAGAGCAGCGAATGAAATACCGTTCCGGAGGAAGATAATATGCTGGGAAAATACCTGAACCTAAACGGCGTACAGCTGCCGAATCCACAGAAGTGGAAAGAAAGCCACGATGTAGTAGAGAACAGCAAGGAAACCGAAGCAGGAACTACTGCAACGATCATCACACGCTATGACAAGCTGAGCGTATCCGTAAGCTATCAGTGCAGCTCTGCATTTGCAAACCAATTGTATGCCCTGAGCATCAAAGATACACTGACGATGCAGCTGAAAGGCGATACGAAAGAAAGCCGCACAGTCATGATTCGGGATTTTGAAAAATCTTTGGAAAGTGGCTCTGAACGCACCGCCAGAACAGACGGTTTATGGAATGTCAGCTTCACAATCGAAGAAATATGATAAAGGAGGTGCTGTGCCGTGTATGCGGTATCTCAAAAATACAAAGCAGCCATGAAACAACCGGTACAGCAGTTCCGCATACGTGGCACGATCGACAACAACAGGGGCACAGTGCTGTCCTTTACGGATAAAAACGTCCTGAATTTTCGCGTTGCCAATCAGTGCACTGCTTCCAGTACGCTGAAAATCGGAGGTGTATATGTCGGCGAACTTTCGGCGGCATTTACAGGACTGCCTGCATGGTTTCGCTGGAATCCTTATCGGGAAGGCACTGTGATCACGGCATACATATCCAGACGACTGGCTGATAACACATGGGAAGAAATTCCCTTGACACCTTACACGATGTCTACCATGGAAAAAACAGCGTTCGGCTGGGAAACCGTTGCTTATGATAACATGTCCAAGCTGGATAAGACCTATGACGGACAAGCATTTTCCGGCAGTATCTATGACATGGCAACACTGGCATGCAGCTTATGCGGCATAGAGTTCGGCATGACCAGAGCCGCCGTACAAGCACTGCCTAATGGTACATACAGCTATTTTGTGCTGTATCCGGAAAACGACATTGACACCTACCGTGACATCATCTCCTATCTGGCACAGCTGATCGGCGGATTTGCTACCATTGACCGCAGCGGAAAGCTGGTCTTTCGCTGTTTCTCCACAGCAGCCACAGACACGGTTTCCAGCGAACACCGGCTGACCGGAGCAAAGTTCTCTGACTTTCGAACGGAATACAACCGTATTATCTGCTATGACAAAGTGCAGGAAAAACAGTTGTACTGTAAGGTACCGGAGCTGGTCGGCACCTATATGGACTTAGGCACCAACCCATTTTTACAATACGGATTACCTGCCAAGAAAACGGAACTCCTGCAAACGATACTCTATGCACTGACAAGCTACAGCAGAGATGATGCGACATCAGACACCGCCCATGCCCTGCATTACACGCCGTTTACCGCATCAATGTTTGCAGACCCCGCCTATGATCTAGGCGATGTGATTGCGTTTACCGGTGGCATTGCACCTGATGATACAATTGGCTGCATTATGTCATACACGTGGACATATCACGGGGAATATGAGATTGCCGGATATGGCAGCGACCCAACCATAGACTGGGCGAAGTCTGCCGAAGACAAGGCTCTCAGCGGGTTAAGCAGTACACTCGATGCACAGCAGATGCACTACTACAACTACACCAACGCCGCCAGAATCTTCATGGGAACCGACAGTCAGAAAACAGTTGTCAGTCTGCGATTTATTTCTACGAAAACCACACAGGTCAATTTTTTTGCGGAAATCAAGCTGCAAGCAGAAACCACAGAAACAGATACAGATGACCAGTACATCTGCACGGACGGCATCCTGACTGCCGCCTACTATCTGGGAAGTGAAGAAATCGGCAGAGTTCGACCGCAGTGGACATTGCAGGACGGTGTGCATACCCTGCACCTGTTCTTCCACTTTTCCGTGTCCGGCACGACCACCGAGGAATTTTCCGTGCGGTTCTATACCCAGGACTGCACGATCACCATTGATGCAGAAGCACTCAACGCCACCATGGAAGGCACATTCCTTGCCGGAGAAGGCACATGGGACGGTGTGGTTTCTGTGGAAGATTATCTGGAGCAGCAAATTGCACTTGAACCAGCAGACATGACGTTCCACATCAAACAAACAGTTGTCACAGAGAACCGGCAGACACCGGCTGCACAGACATTCACAGACCACTTTGCCCTAACGCTGGGTGCATCACAGATCACATTCCGTAGTATTTCCGAAGCAATCTCCAATTCTTTGGCAGATACAAGATTCCTGATCAATACTACCGACAGCAAAGGAACTTATGACAGCGACATCACCATTACAGACGGCGTATATCAGCTGTCAGATCAATCTATATCCAGTTGTATTGCCAAAACAGCCGACCTTACAGACAGCAGCATTACTGGTATTACCTCTTTGGAATGTACCTACACTGGTCTGGTATCTGTCCAGTACAGCTACGATGGCAGCACATGGACGGAGCAGGTGCCTATGGCTGACTTCCTGCAAACAGACCTTGTTGTGCTCTATGCCGGCATGACCGCAGCAAAAACAATTGCCCTGCGGATTTGGCTGTCTGGCAATGCAACAGTTACAGAATTCGCTATCAACTACACGCTATAAAGGAAAAGGAGGACATATGCTGAAAGGAAAAACAGAATTGATCTTAACCGATGTCCGCACCGGATCACAGGAGAAGGTACTGGAACACAACATGGTGACCAATGCCCTGACAGATATTTTCAAGCAGGAAGGCTACATGAAAGACTGCGGCGTGCTGTACAGCAGCATCGGGCAGCCGCTGTACACGTCCCTGCTGGGCGGCATTTTGCTGTTTGACACAGCACTGGAAGAAGATGCGTCTAAGTACTATGCCCCACCAGGTGTGCGTCTGACGGCATCTGGCGTATATGGCATTAAGAATACCGTCAGCAGTCTGCTTCGGGGCGACTACAACAGCGAAGAGTCCAAGCTGGACTTAGATGCAAAAACTATGAAGTATGTATACGATTTCCCTACTTCCAAGGGCAACGGCAAAATTGCAAGCGTATGTCTGACTTCTAAATGGGGCGGCTTTGACAGCTACGGAGAAACCGAAGATCACACTACCAACAGCAGCGATCAATCCGGAGCTCTACTTTACAGTCTAGGCGGCAGCAGATTTATGGCACATGAAGGACAATTTACACTGGCAATCGATGAAAAAAACGATGTGCTGTATTCTTTGGAATTTGTGCCAAATCCGGAAAATACAAGTTTCTGCAACAAGATAGTCATATACAAAAGACAAGCAATGCTGAAAAGTGTTACACTGCTTCGCAACCTGTACAACTACAGACCATTGATTGAAAAGGTAGAATTATCAATAGATAATATTTATATCTCCTATCTTGCTATGAATTATGATCGCAGCAGCAATGCAATTTACATTGTCGCAAACAATGTTTCTAACTACAATATACCCAGCGGCAGCAATATTGTAGTGTGTCGCATTCCACTGGACACACTCAAGCTGGAAAAAATTGTGGTTGCCAATACAACAGGCGGAGCTCTCTACAGCCAGTTTTGCTATGTATATAACAATTATCTATATCATTTCGGTGCATCTGTTGTACATAAAATCAATATTACTGCGGCTGGAGATGTAACAGAACTAAAGATACCATCAAAATACACCAGTTCGAATTATCATGATGTTGGAATTTTTGAACGCAATGGATTTCTGTACTTCCCACAACTTTTTGCATCGGGAAGCGATACTCAAAACTATGCTGTTGTTGACACAAAAAAAAATACTGTATCCATTACAAACTGTCGCACAAATCTTTGGGCATATAACGCTACATATCGAATCATACCGATCATCGGCAATTCCATTATGTTTTTTCGAAGTCCATACAGAAGCAGTTCGCCGGAAGCCGGCACATTTTACATGCAGACAAATTATCTCGCTACCATCAACAACCTATCCTCTCCAGTCACCAAGACCGCCGCCCAAACCATGAAAGTGATCTATACCATATCGGAGGGGTGACCATGAAGATACAGTACAACGGCAGCAGTAAAATACTGAAACGGCTGGTGGAACTCGTCAACCGGTCACAGAATGTCGCACTGCGGCAGGACAACACCGACAAGAACACACTGTACTGGACAGGTCTGGACGGCGTGGAGATCACTGTAAACATCCCGTCCGGAGCCGTGGAAGTAGATACGGAACTGTCCGAAACAAGTACCAATCCGGTGGAGAATCAGGCAATCACCAAAGAACTCGCTCAAAAAGCCGACAAATCCGCCATCCCGACTGTAGGAGACGGCGTGCTGTCTGTGCAGCGTAACGGCAAGAGCGTGGGGACGTTTTCCGCAAATGCGGCAGAAAATGAGGCTATCAATATTCCCGTACCGGAGAAGGTATCCGAACTGGAAAACGATGCCGGCTACGGAACATACACCAAGCCCGCCGCCGGAATCCCCAAAAGCGACCTTGCAAGCGGTGTGCAGGCAAGTCTGGGTAAGGCGGACACGGCACTGCAAAAGCATCAGGACATCAGCGGTAAACTGGACAAGACCGGAGATGCAAGCACTACTACAGTAGCATTTTCAGCAGCATCTGCCCGGGAGAATGTCAAGACAGGTGAAAAGCTGTCTGTAATTGTTGGCAGGATTGCCAAGTGGTTTGCGGATTTGAAAACGGTAGCGTTTACGGGAAGTTATAACGATCTGGCGAATAAGCCGACGATACCGGACGGATCTAAGTATCTGCCGTTGGCTGGTGGGAAGATGACGGGCGATATTGATATGCAGACCAATAAACGAGATATATTGGTCGGGACGCATAAAGCAAATACATCTGACGGAACGGCGGTTGCTGGCGGGATAATTGAAAAACGTGCAAATATGACGAGTACTCTTCCTGAGATGCGATCATTTGTTGGTATGTTTCATAACACGGATATCGATAGATTTTATAATTTAATATCAGTTAGACACCGAAATGGTTATAGCGATGGAAATTTATATGGTATGTACATTTTTAGCGAATCGACAACGGCTTCCGCTGACTTGAAATGGGGAAAGCAAACTAAAGCCTCTGGATGGACAAACGATTTTACATTATTAGACAGTAGAAACTATACAAACTACGCCCTAGCCAAAGACGGAACGGCGGTTAAGGCTAATGCTCTGAGTGCTGGGCATATGAAGTACGGATATGTGCAAAACTCAACCACGACTGCTGGCTCCGGGTATACTTGGGCAAGAGTAGCCTACTGTGAGGACACTGTCGGATACGATACGATCACCATGACGCTGTTGGCTACATCTGGGCACAATGGTGCTGGGCTGTTTAGCGTATCTTATCGTAACAGCTCAACGGGTAAAGCCTGTGAGTGGATCAAGTTTGCGCAGATTTTTACGAGTAGGCCTACCGGGTTAGCTAATGCGTATTTCAAATTTGTTGCGGTTTACACCGATAGCTGCGTTCGGTATGAGATATGGCATAACACACAGGTAAGATGGAATTCAACGCAATTTACGTGCTTAGCTGAGCAAGCCTACGCTGGTGCAAATACAAACAGATGGATATTTGAAAAACACGATGCCACTACGTTTCAAACAGCACCGCCTACTGGGAATAAAGAGGCAACGTACTACAACAACGGTGTAGTCAACACTGCCACCACCCTCACCGACTCCGGCTGGGTAGCCATGACCGTAGAGGGCTATGCCAAATCCGGCACTGTCAAGTATCGCACCTACGGCAACCAGATCACGATAACCGGAAGTGTTGTCCTAAAGAACGATATTGCTACCTCATATCCAGCACCGCAGTACATCGCTTCAACGACCTTTGACTTTTCCAAAATTGTCGGCTGCTCCGGTGTAGGGCGGTCATCGTCTGGCGTGGGGGCATATGTTGCCGCAGAAAACTACAACGGAGATAACCTTGTATGCGTGTATGCTCTTGGCAGTAAAATCGCCGCTGGTGCCACATTATATTTTACGATCACTGGATTTATTGACTAGGAGGTAATTATGAAAGAAACAATCTGCACAGTCGTCGGAGTTGTCGGCAGCTTTGTCGCATGGCTGTTCGGCGGATGGGACACGTCACTGGTCACGCTGCTGCTGTTTATGGGCATAGACTATATCACGGGACTTGCTGTAGCAGCCTGCGGCAAATCCCCGAAATCCGATACCGGCAGGCTGTCCAGCAAGATCGGCTGGCGTGGTCTGGCAAAGAAATGCGTTTCCCTGCTGCTGGTTCTGGTGGCGGTGCGTCTGGATATTACCCTTGGCACATCGTACATCAGAGATGCGGTCTGCATCGCATTTGTCGCAAACGAGTTGCTGTCGATCACAGAGAATGCAGGGCTGCTGGGCGTACCGCTGCCGACAGTTATTACGAAAGCAATCGAACTGTTACAATCGAAAGGAAAAGGTGAATGAGTATGAAAGGAATCGATGTATCGAAGCATCAAGGCACCGTGAACTGGTCGCACGTCAAGGCAGACGGTGTGGAGTTCGCCATTCTCCGTGCGGGCTACGGCAAGCAGGCATCGCAGAAAGACACGCAGTTTGAAAGCAATTACGCCGGCTGCAAGGCACAGGGCATCCCCTGCGGCGCATATTGGTACAGCTACGCCACTACCCCGGCAGAAGCCAGACAGGAAGCTGCTGTCTGCCTGAGCTTCCTCCAGGGCAAAACCTTTGCGTTCCCGATCTACTTCGACATTGAGGAACAAAAGGTGCTTGCCCAGGGAAAGACCGCCTGCACCGCCATTGCAAAAGCGTTTCTGGAGACGGTAGAAAAGGCAGGCTATTTCGTGGGGATCTATTCCAGCAAGTCGCACCTGGAGAGCTGCTTTACTGAGGAACTGCGGACGCGGTACGCCGTCTGGGTGGCACACTACGGCGTGGAAAAGACCACCTACCACGGGCAGTACGGCATCTGGCAGAAGTCCAGCACAGGCAAGGTGAGCGGCATTCGGGGTAATGTGGACATGAACGAGTGCTACACGGACTATCCGGCAGTCATCCGCAAGAAAGGGCTGAACGGGTTCAAGGCCGCCCAGACCGCAACAACAGCGAAGCCAGCGCAGGCGAAGTCCTGGAAGAAAGGCCAGGCGGTGCACATCGGCAGCAATGTACCGCTGTTCGCCAACGAAACTACTACCACACCCGCTGCCCGACTGACCGCCGGAACGTACTACATCTACGACGGCGTGCCTTGTAAGCTGGGACGGTATCGTGTTACTACTACGGCGGCTTCCTGCGGTAAAAAGCCGGCGGGGAAGTATGTCACGGGGTATGTGAGCGTGGATAATTTTCGGGAAGTGTAAATAAGGCATAACTATACAGAAAAACCGGCGGTACAAAACAGGAAATCTCCTGCTGTACTGCCGGCTTTTTTGTACCGAAATTGTCGTACTAAGTGTCGTACTGCTGTTCCCCCACACAAAACAAAACACGCAGTTCCGAAAAATCTTCGAAACTGCGTGTTGATTCTGGTCTGAGTGACCCGACTTGAACGGGCGGCCTCTACCACCCCAAGGTAGCACGCTACCAACTGCGCCACACCCAGATAAAGTGCTTTCTGCACACCAGCATAAATAATTATAGCATGTTTTTTCTGGGTTGTCAATGATTGCGTAGAAAACTATTTGTGATATGGATAAATCAGCAAACAAAATGTATTCCTGAAAATGAATCTGCCGTTCCGCACGGTCGCCACTCCTTATTATTGCGAAACCGCAGTCTGTTTTCGCCGCCATTTTCCCGTGCGGTATTCCAGAAACGAAATCAGCCAGTTGCAGAACCAGCCGATAGGCACGGCACACCACACCATAAAAATGCCAAACCGCGGAGCCATTGTCACAGCAACGATCACGCGAATGCTAAGGTTCACCAGATTGGCGACCGTGAACATTTTCATATCCCCAGCCCCACGCAGCAAGCCGTCCACTGCCATTTTGAAACCGACGAAACAGAAGAACCACCCCATAAAGGTGAGGTAGCCCTCGCCTACGGAGAACGCGGTTTCTGTGCCGTCTGCTCCCAGAAACAGAGCGACCAGCGGGCGTTCCAGCAGTTCCACGCAAACGCAGATCAGGACAGCACTGCAAAGTACCATGCGGTTCGTGGCGTGATACCCTTTTACCACTCGTTCTTCCTGTCCGGCACCCAGATTCTGGGCAGTGTAGGAGGAGAGGGCGTTGCCGAACGCCGCCATGGGCACAATGCAAATGGACTCCACCCGCATTGCCGCCGAAAATCCAGCCAATGCCTCGGAACCGAAGCTGTTTATCACCGACTGCACCAGCATCATGCCAATGGAAACGGTGGACTGCTGTAAAATGGAGGGCAGGGCAATGCGTGTCATTTGCAGCAGTTCCGTGTGACTGAAGATGCCGGTTTTTCCGCTGGGGAAACGCTTCAGTTCCCACAGCAGCACGAGAAAGGAAAGCACTGCCGAAATGCCCTGTGCGATCAGCGTTGCCCATGCCACACCGGTTACGCCCATGTTTGCCTTTGTGACAAGCACCATGTCCAGCACCACGTTGAACACCGAGGAAAAGATCAGGAAATATAAGGGGATACGGGATTTTCCCAGTGCATTGAACATGGAGGAGAACACGTTGTATAAAAACAAAAACGGCAGCCCTGCGAAGTAGATGTTCAGATAGTCCACTGCCATGTCCAGCACATCTGCCGGCGTTTGGAGGACTTCCATGATCTGTCGGCTCAATGCCAGTCCGAAACCGCCAAGCAGAATGCTGACTCCCAGAAATGCCAGACAGGCGGTGTAAACTGCCAGCTTCATGCGGGGGAATTCTTTTGATCCGAAGTAACGGCTCACCACCACCGAAGCCCCGATGCCGCCGCCAATGGCAATGCAGATGAAAATGTTGGTCAAGGCGTAGGAGGCTCCCACTGCCGCCAGAGCCTGTTCTCCTACGTATCTTCCCACAATGGCAGAATCCATCAAGGTGTATGTCTGCTGGAACAGATTCCCCAGAATCATCGGCAGGGCGAACACCAGCAGTGCCCGAAACGGTTTCTGCCGAATCAGATAGTCGTTTCCCATGATGCCATACTACGGAAACGCCGGAAGCTTTTATGTACAAGCTTTATGCAGCGTTTCCTTGCTCCTTGTCAAAAATTTAGAGTGTGTTCCCATAAAATGCTTTTGCCGAAAAGACGTGCATTTCATTTTTATGGGAACGTACTCTATAGTATAGGACGATCTCCGTGGAAAAGTCAACCACTTCCTGTGAATAAAAAACGACAAGGGAAATGAGTTGTTGTTATTTGATATTCCTACGATGACACTTCATACGACGAAAAAACCGGCAGCACGTCAGGAAACTTCCTGTTCCGTACTGCCGGTATTTGCCTTAGCTATTCCTTCAAATACGCAATCGAATCGGTGTAATACGTATTGTTATAGATGTCCTCCAGCACGTAATAAATAAAGGTATCCCCCAGTTGCTCTGCTGCATCTGCATAGCCAACTTCCAGACTGTCCTGCACGGTGAAAATCTCATCGTCCAGCGTCATCGTTTCCACATAGTTGAGATCCTCGTCGTAGATGTCATAGTACACCTGAAACGTGTCCCCGTCACAGATGTCATACAACCCCTTGGCTGCCACGCTGTCCGTATACACCGGACGAACGCCGGCAGCATATCCCGACGGGTGCTCCGTATCCCAGACAAGCACGATTTCCGCATCGATACCGTTATAGACACACGGCACAGAACCGCAGGTGAAAAAGCTGTCCCCGTCACTGGTATAGGACTCGTGGAAAAACGGCACGACCTGTCCGTCCAGTGCCACCCATGTCTGGTCGTATTCCACGATCAGATTGCCGTAGTCGTCGAACTCGCAGTAATCGTCCAGCCCCATGTCCACATAGAATCCGTCATAGACGGCAAACATCTGCATTGCGGCATCATTGACGATCTCCCAGTCTTCTTCCGAAAGCTCCAGCACACACCTGCCGTCCACCTCCGTGGTTTCCAGCAGGCTCAGGTCTGCACTATAGGTTTCGTAGTAGGATTCGTCATAGCCGGCATCAGCATCGAACCACTGAAAGCCGCTGTATTCGCTGGCAGCTGCGTGATTCTGGGTATTGGAAAAACCGGAAACAGAGATCTGTCCACCTGCCATAACATTGGCAAACTGCTCCAGAAACGCCGGATATGCATCATCATACCCCAAAGTCTGATACATCTCCTCCAGCATATCCAGTGCGGACAAATCATAATATGGGAACAAAATGGATAACCCGTTGTCCCCGCTGCCGTTCTCCGTTTCCCGATAATATACAACACAGTCGGAAACTGCCTGTTCCAGCTGGTCTGCCGTTTCGCTCTGGCTGTGCTGTGCATAGTCCAGCAGATCGATGTGATCCAGTTCTGACTGATACACCGCACGGGTATTGCTGCGACTCTGGGAGATCCGGCGGTACTCCCCTGCGGAAAGCTGCTGCACTGCATCATCGGAGAACTGGCTCAATGCCGGCAGCAGCTTCTGTGTCACCTGCTGCAAATCAAACATGCCCAGCGTGGAATACATACTGGGCGAATCCCAGCCGCTTTCTGTGATATAGTCGTCAATGATCTGCCGCCCGTAACGTTTCGGCGGAATCCCACAGTTTTCCGAAAGCTTTCCGATCCAGTCGGTATAGTACCAGCCGCACCCCGGCTCCGGCTCTTCGGAGGCAATCAGATAATCGGCATACGGTGCCGCCATCAGGCAGGTTTCAAAGTTCGCCATCAGGCAGGCATCAAACCCCAGCATATCCAGATGCACACTGGCATCGCCCAGAGCACGGGACATTTCCGTCAGGCTCATGCTGTCGCCGCCGAAATTTTCGTCATAGCCATAGCCGCCAACCACACCACCGCCGTGGTCCCACAGCACCAGCCCGTAGTGATCGGCAGCGTAATTGCTGCTGCAATATTGGATAAAGTCGGTCAGTGTAGCACTGTCTGCCATGTTCTGCATGCCCAGACTGTCGTCCACTAATTCCAGACCGTCCTCTGTCACCTGATACCGCTGGCAGCGGTCATCTGCAACTACCGTATTTTGCCATTCTGCTGTGCCGCCAGTCTGCACGATCACATTCAGGTTGCCGGCGGTATAGCCATACATGATCTCGTTGAGGTCTTCCGTGGCAAATCCGCACTCGGATTCCAGATCGGAAGCACACATGTACAGCATCAGGGTATAGGTATCCGAAGCATTCCCCTGTTCCTCCAGCGGAATATCTTCTTCCCAGTCCAGACAGCCGACTGTCACTAAGCTCAGTACTGCCGCCATGCAGACTGCGGCACATTTTCGCAAAAATACCGGCATAAACAGTTCCTTTCGTCATTTCTCATTTTTTCATTTTCGGCAATACCGCACAAAGATTGTGCGACAGATGCGTCGTCAAATTTTTCGTCAGATGAAACAAAAAGCGGAGTGAATACTGGATGTATTCACGAGCATTTTTGTGACATATGACGGGAAATTTGCAAGCAGATGGCGTGCAAAGTCGCCAGACGCTCTTTGTGTGGTATTGCCTTTCAAAAAAAGCAGAGATAAAAATCTCTGCTTTTTACAGCGGCTTTGTGAGCCTGTATCATTCCAATATGAACAGTTGAAAGGCACAGGGGAACAATGCCTTTGTTGCCTTGTGCTTATACCAGTTCGCTGCCGTCCTTGGCTGTCAGTTTTCCGGTAATGATCAGAATCAGATCAATAAGCCACCAGATTCCGAAACCGCCTGCTGTGATCAGCTTCAGGATACCCAAACCGGTATATCCCAGATAAAAACGATCCACGCCCAGTTCTCCCAGAAGAATCGAGAGAATAATTGCTGTAGTTTTGCTTTTCATGGTCATAATCTCCTTTCGTCCCATGTCGTTCCAGTCTGCCATTGGAACAGTATTATAATTATATAGTTTTAGGGCAACACTGTACAAAACTTGTGCATAAGATGCGTCGTCAGATTTTTTCGGCAGATTGCATGCCAAACCATCAGACAAACTTCAGGCAACACCGCACAAAGCCTGTGCGGCAGTGCTGCCTTTATACAGTGTTTCCTTTACACACTTATTCTGCGGATTCTTCCAGACCCATTGCCGAATACAGATATTCTACCACGGCATTGGCATCTTCTTCCGATACCTGTGTATATACGATGCTCTCGCCGTCGCTGGTCAGCTGCAGTTCCGAGCCATCTTCCGAAATATCCCAGCCAAAGCTTGCCAGAAGATTGTAATTCTCATCGTAGGCATTCAGAGTATCATAATCCATGCTCCACAGGAACGAGCCCTGATCCAGTGTGCCGTCCTGACTAAGTTCAATGATCTCCAGCGTGTCGCTGCTCATAGAAATAGCAGATGCACTGGTGTCATCGGTGCCTACCCAGTAAGTACCCTGCAAGTATTCCTGTACCTTTGCGGCAGTTGCCATTTCCTGCATTGCAGTTGCTGCATCAGAAAAGCTGTAGTTATCTGCCTGTGCCATGATGACATTGTTGTTGAGGATCATCACGTCATTTTCCACATCATAGCTCCACGGAATGGAAGCGATCTGGTTGGTCAGTTCTGCATCATCGAAAATATAAATGGTAGGGTCACCTGCGGTAACACCCCAATAACCGGAAGCAGAAGAACCGTCATCTGCTTCAAATACGATCTCTTCTTCATTGAAGCCCATAGCATAGCAGTTATATTCTGTATCCATGCCCAGCCAGAGAGTGCCTGCCAGTGCATCGGCATACGCTGCGGTTTCATCGTCCACACTGCCGCTTTCTGCATCATCTTCTGCAAGTTCATCTACTTCTGCATCATCTGCTGCATCAGCAGCTTCTTCCGTTTCCGCAGCAGAGGTTTCCGCCTTGGAGGAAGATGTTTCTTCCGAGCCGCAGCCAGTTGCCAGTGCGGCAGTTCCGAGCATTGCCATCGCAGTCAGCCATGCTAACATTTTTCTCAGTTTCATTAATTCTAACTCCTTTTCAGCCCCAGCAGAACACGCTTTCATCTGTCCTGCTCTGATTTCTATTCCAGCACTGCTTTCGAAAAGCACCGCTGTTGATGATATAATTATACTGGATTTTTCACAATTATGCAATACGATTTACGCAAAACGCAGTTTTTCTTCATGAAACGCAAAAAAATCCCTAGACATTCCATGAAAAATATGCTATAATGTAATCTGTATTCGTATGCCTATTCAAAAATCTACAATGCAACGGAGGTGGTTTTTGCATATGAATATTGCACTTGTCGATGACTCTGCCGCAGACCGCAACAGTCTGAAATTATATCTGCACGTCTACCTGAAAAAACACCGCATCACCGCGGAACTGGAAGAATTCACCTGTGCTGAAGAATATCTGGAAGCCGCACAGCACCGGACTTTCGATGTGGTTTTTCTGGACATCTATATGAAGCAAAAGACCGGCATGGACGCTGCCAGGGAACTGTTCGCCGCCGGCAGCCGCACAAAACTGATCTTTCTCTCCAGCAGCACCGACTTTCTCCGGCAAAGCTATTCCGTGCGGGCGGTGTACTATCTGGTAAAGCCCATTGTGCCGGAGGAATTCGAACAGGCAATGCAGTTTCTGGAACTACAGCCGGATTATGCTGTGCCGTTTCTGGAAATTGTACAGGAAAACGTCCCCCGCAGCATTCCCACCGAAAAGATCCTTTATATTGATGTACAGGGACACACGACGGTGATCCACACGGAAACGGAATGCATCTCTCTTGCTGTTCCCTTCGGAAAGCTGACGGCATCGCTGGAGGCTGACGAACGCTTTCTCCCCTGTATCCGCGGCATTCTCGTAAACATGCAGCACATTCAGGACATGGACGGCAATCTGTTCCGGCTCTCCAACGGCGAAACGCTGCCGATCAATATCCGCAACAAGAAAAAAATCGGCGAACTCTGGCGTACCTATCTCTACGACCAAATGGCAAAGGAGGATTGATGCTTTGATGTGTGCTTCAAAACGTTTCGGCAAATTTGTCGTGCTTTTCCTTTTTCTGCTGACCTGCCTCGGCAGCAGCATTCCGGTTTCAGCTGAAGCGGAGGAAGAACCGGAGGTTCTCACCGCGATCGCTTCTGCCGACGTGTTTTTCAGCGGCTTTCTCATTGCCGAAGGGGATACTCTCGAACTGGAAGAATCTCAGTATTATCTGGAAGATGCGGTTTCCTATCTGATCGCTTATAATGAGAACGGCGGCGAAGCCCTGCTTCTGGCGGAGATCTCCGGCTGGGAAACGGTGGACGTTCAGACTGCGGGAAGCTATACCGTTACTGTGCATCTGTGCATTGACGATTCCGACAGAGATGCTGCAAACTATGTGCTTGCTCCGGAGTTGGAGAACATTTCCATTCCGGTCTGCATCAGTCAGCCGGAAGCATTTGACCTGTTCTGTGCACGCACCACAGCGGAGAGCCACGTCATTTACTGCCTGCCGGAGCTCCATGAGGGCGACAGCGTTTATGCCTATTCCAGCGAGCAGCCCTGTGACGATGCTGAGCTGGACGACTGTACATGGACATTGTGCGACAACGAAATGGCATCGATTTGCCAGAACGGCTTTTTCATCCATCGAAATCGTCTGCCGGAAAAGTGGTACACCTATTTTTATGTGCAGACCGAAGATACCCGTTCGCAGTACATCGGCATTTTCGAAGACGGCAGTCAGACCAAGGTGATCTCCATAGGCGGCGATCGGGACGGCAGCGACAATGTGGCTTCTCCTACGCCGGCGGTTTCCCAGCCGGCTCCTGCGGCTCCGGAAGCTGCACCGACAGAAACACGATCTGCCGCTTCCACCACCACACAAACACAGGCGGCTCAGATCAAGGCACCGGCAGCTGTGCCTGCCGCAGCAGAGGAAAATGACAACGCCGGTTCGCCGCGGGAAGAACACAAGAAAAAGGCATATTCTGTCAACCGCACCCCTGCGGAAACTGCCGCTGCCCAGACCACAGCTGCTTCTGCTACTTCCGAAGCCAGCACCGCCCAGAGCAAGACAACTGCTGCAGCTCCCATGCTGGAATACTCGGACAGCGATCGGGATACCATTTCCGGATACCGGCTGCAGTGCATGTTCGAACAAAGCGGCAATGCGGTATTCTCCAAAAACGGCGTTACTCTTTCCATTCCGCAGGGAGCATTCCCCTATACCGACGCCGACACCGTCACTGTTTCGATCACACCAAAAGAGGACGGCAACTACGCCGTACAAGTCACCGTAAATGACGAAAATGTTTCCCTGCAAAAAGAAGTGACATTGTGGTTTCCGGAATCGCTCTTTTCCAAAGATGCCGAACCAGCACTGGAAGTCAACGGAGCCGCACAGCTGTTGGAATACGATGCAGACAGCCACGCTTACCGCATGGATACCAGTTATCTGGGAATCTTCTCCATTCCGGCAGCAGAGGCAGAGCATAATGCTCCGTACTGGATTTTCTGGCTGGCAGGTGGAATCGCTGCGACAGGACTGGGCATCTTTCTGTTCCTGCGGCTAAGGAATCAAAAACGATGAACCGGCAGAATCGCAGGCAGATGCTCCGGTTATATCTGGGCATGCTGCTGTCCGTGCTTCTGGCATCGCTGTTTTTCAGCGGGCTGTACCGTTTCAACAACAAATATACGCAGCATACCACTCAGCCTATCAACGGACTGCTGATCCTTTCCGAAGCGGACATGGAGCAGCACCCCAGCCGTTATCTGTGGCATGACTGGGCATATTATCCCAATGTGCTGCTGACACCGGCAGACTTTCAGGACGGCGACCCAGACCGGTATATGACCTATGTCAATCTCCAATCCGGAAACCGCATGGATCTCTCCGGACAGAGCGGCCAGACACAGCTTGGCTGCGGCACTTATCTGCTCCGCATTCAGGTTCCCAGTACCCGCATCAGTTATTCTCTGGGTATGCCGGAAGTATTTTCAGCATACCAGCTGTATATCAACGGCGATCCGGCTCTGTCTATCGGAAATCCCAACCCAGACCACTATCGGGACGCGACCGGCAGCCGGCTGGTCAGTTTTTTTCCGGACGAAAACGGCATGATCACCATACTGATCGCTGTCAATAATCAGTCTTATTTCTACAGCGGCATGACTTTTCCGCCAGCGTTCGGTACACCGCAGGCATTGAATTACACCCGTGGAATCCGGCTGGGGCTGCGGCTCTGTACGATTTTCACATTTCAGGTTGCCATTCTCATCTGCGGGTACTTCTGGCTTCGGACACGCCACAAAAATACTGCCCTTCTGGCACTGCTCTGTCTGCTGATGATCGGATGGACAGTGTATCCCCTGCTACACACGCTCTTTCTGCTGCCGGTGTTTCCCACTTACTGGCTGGAAACGCTGTGCTGCTACGGAACACTGACTCTGCTGCTCTACCTGCACAATCAGGTCTGCGGCATTGCTACTACGGCTTCCCGCATCAGCTGCGGCGTTGCTGTGGGGATCTGCGTTGGCGTTTCGGTGTATTTTTTCGGTGCAGCCAGCATACCGGACTGGGGCATTGCCGCTGTTTCCCGACTTCTTGCCGGATATAAGCTACTGCTTTCGGCGTATCTGATCTTCACAGCATTCCTGACCGCCCGCAAAAGCGAAAAGAATCATCGGCTTTTCTATGTATCCCTCTTTTTCGGCTGTGCCTGCCTCTGGGATCGTATCTATCCGGCATACGACCCGATCTTTGGCGGATGGTTTCTGGAATGGGTCTGCACGGTGCTGATCTACATGCTGGCTACGATGCTATGGAAATTTTTAGCGGAAAGTTACACCCAGAACCGCCTGCTCCAGCAGCAGAACCACAACGCCGAAAAGCAGCTGATCATGCAGACCAACTACACCTTCCAGCTGCGGGAACAGGTCGAGATCCGCCGGCGGTTTGTCCACGATTTCCGCCACCATCTCCGCACACTGCACACGCTGGCAGAACAAACCGGCGATCAGGTGATTCTGGAGTATCTGGACTCTGTGGGCGAATACAGCAGCGGATCTGGAAAAATCATGGAAACCTATTGCGGCAGACCGGCAGTAGATGCTCTGCTGTTCTACTATGACAATCTGGCGGAGATCCAGCACATTGATCTGTCCCTGCAATTTCAGATTCCGGAACCGTTTTCCATGACTGACGTAGAATTGTGCACCCTGCTGGGAAACCTGCTGGAAAACGCCGTAGAAGCGTGTCTGCGAATGCCGCCGGAAGCAACAAAACGAATTCGGCTGAAAACTGCCTGCAAGCCTGCATTCTGGTATATGGTGATCGAAAACACCTACGACGGTATGCTTGCACCAAAGGAACAGCAGGGCTTTTTCACCCGAAAGAACAACAGCGAATACCACGGCATCGGGCTTTCTTCTGCCATGCACCTTGTGGAAAAGCACAAGGGCACACTGGACGTACAGCCCAGTGCAGAATTGTTTCGGGTGGGAATCATGATTCCTATAGAAAAATAAAAAGTAGCACCGTAACGATGACTGCTTTGTCGAAAAGCGTGTTTTGTGTGGGCAGAACACGCTTTTTTTAGTATTCAATTCATTCGTTTTTCCATTGACTTTTGCATATTTTTATGATATAATCAAATTGTCAAAAGAAAGCGAAAACGTATAGACACACTTCCAAGCAGGTATACTATCTGTAGGAGGTGCAGGACATTGAAGGAGGAAAAGCATATGCTGTCTATTTTTGCAAAACCGGTTTCTTGTGCATTTGTTGTCGCTCCTGAAAAAGCAGAAGCGTTTTTACATGAGAAATCCGATCCGAAAACAAAGGAAAAAATATTAAAACGTGCCAAAAAACTAGAGGAACAGATGAAGAAAAATGCAGAAAACAATCCTGTACGGGAACCAAATTCAAATCAGTGAACCACTTCTTATTACAGAGGAGAACGCTTTTCTGACAGAAAAATTCGACTGTGGCAATGAGGTCATCAATCATTATCTCAAATCAGAAGCGAAAAAAGATACACAAGCTGTTTCTTTCCTGATTACTGATGAAAAAAAGAATGCTGTGATTGGATATTTTTCATTAAGTTGTTCCGGATTTATTATAGAATCTCAAGGACACCCAACCATTTATCCAGCAGTAGAAATCAAGATGTTCGCAGTAGATGAAGCATATCAGCATATTCCATATTCTGATGATCCGGAAGACGGAACGCTAAGTGATATAATATTTAATTTCGCAATTTCCAAAATCTATGATTTTACAGAAAAATATTGTGGTGCGGATAAAGTCATTCTTTATGCTGTTCCAAAAGCAGTCAATTTTTATCGAAAAAATTTCTTCTCTGAATTTGAAACATTTATGTTAAAATCAGAAAGCAGATTTTTAGATGGCTGCATTCCGATGTATATGAACCTATAAAACCCGTTCTTAGCACACGCAAGAACGGGTTTTATTTTATCCGTCAAATCTCCGCAGAATCTCTGCACAGCAGAGTGCCGGCAGTGTTTCCGGCAGCAGCTGCAACGCCTCGTCTGCTGCCTGCCACAAACTTTCCCAGCCGGAAAAGCCCATGCCGATACCACACCCCAGCCAGCGATGCCACCAGATTTGTACTGATTCCAGCTCCGGCACTGCTGCCGCACGGTCTTCTATGGGGAGCATGTCCCGACAAAGGGGAATCGAGTTGCCGGTAAGCTGCCGCTGTACCAGCCGAAGCAGCAGCAGGGCAACGCCGGCTTTTCCCCGCAGATACGGTTCTGTAACGCCCAGCTGTTCCGTGATCCACGGGGACAAGGGTCCGTTTTCCGGATAAGCTGCCGCGAACTGCTCCGCCGCCTGTTCGAATAAAACTGCAACGTTCTGCATCTGTACACCTCCGTTTTTGTGCGTTAAGGAAACACTGCATAAAGCCGTCAGGCGGGCTTTATTCAGTGTTTCCTTAATTTTTGTGTTTTTATTATAGCATTTTCGCAGAGAGAAGTCAACGTACCTTGCACTTTTTCCGAAATTGTGTTATAATAAAACATATCGCGTGTTTCCAATCTATCAGGAGCAATGAAAGAAGTATATCATATATCATGAGTAAAGTTATTTATGAATTTCATAGGCAATACCGCACAAAGATTGTGCGGTATTGCCCTAAGGAAACACGCCCGAATCTACGGCAGCCTACACGCTGCCCTATCTCAGGAGGTCTTTTCATGGTACTTGCCATTGACATCGGCAACACCAATGTTGTCATCGGCGGCTTTCAGGAGCAGCAGATCTTATTTGTAGAACGGGTTTCTACCAATCAGAACGCCACATCTCTGGAGCTTGCCATTTCGATCAAAACGATTCTGGAAATCTATCAGATCCAGACCACAGAAATCGAGGGCTGCATCATTTCTTCCGTGGTGCCCTCCATTAACCATGCAGTTCGGAAAGCCGTGGAAAAAATTGCACACTGCCCCGTCGTTCTGGTGGGGCCGGGGGTAAAAACCGGCTTACAGATCGCCATTGACAATCCGGCACAGCTGGGCAGCGACCGCGTTGCCGATGCCGTGGCGGCACTTCACGAATACCAGCCGCCCATTGTCATCATCGACATGGGCACTGCCACAACGCTTTCCGTCATCGATGCCCAGCGGCGGCACATCGGCGGCATGATCGCTCCGGGCGTGGGCATCTCTATGAATGCTCTGACGGAAAAGACGGCACAGCTGCCGAAAATTTCCCTTGATCCGCCGAAACGCTGCATCGGCAGCAACACAGTAGAGTGCATGAAAAGCGGTATTCTCTACGGTGCAGCCGGCTGCATTGACGGACTGCTGGACCGCATCGAGGAGGAACTGGGCGAAACGCCTACATTTCTCGCCACCGGCGGGCTGTCGGAGTTTATCATTCCCCACTGCCGGCACAAGATCGTACTGGACAACCTGCTCCTGCTGAAAGGTTTGCAGCTGATTTATCAGAAGAATGTGGAAGCGTAACAGGAAACGGCAGATAATGTGTCTCAGTTTGAAAAAGGAAATAAGTCAGGATTTAAGGAGATAAATCATCATGTTTTTCAAAAAAAATAAGAACAACGATTTTCTTAGTATCAAAATAGAGAAATTAATTGATTGGAATGAACCAAATGGAGAAGGATGCATTGTATCCGACAGAATAACAAAAGAAGGTTTTAAAGTAGGATATATGTACCGAGAAGTTCCAGATGAAGACAACCCAGATAGCGGATGGCGTTTTTTAGCAGGTGATGAAGATGAATCTTATATGAATGATTCAAGCAATCATCACGTGCTTTCCATCAATACAATATGTAATTATGACAGAGATATTATTCCTTATATTCATGCGGAAATAGGAAGTGTTTATATACGAACTGGAAGTAATACATTTGAAATTGATGATGGTAGCAAGCCGATATTCGTTGATAAGCAAAAGCGATAAATCCCAGTTTTTTCAAGAAACAACAGAGCATATGCTCTGAAACTCAAATGCTATAGCAAGGAGCTTAAAAATGTTTGCACTTTTTCGTTTTTGCGTGAAACTATACGCAGTTCCGGTTCTTTTTATCATTGGTTGTGCCATGCTGATCCGCCAATGTTTCCGGCCTTTTTTATCGATCCTGAAAAAGTGAAACAAGTCGAGATTTGATAGGAGAACTGTGACTATGATAGCGTTGAGTACATTTAAAAAAATATTAGAAAGAAATGAAGAACGCCTCCCATTATTAACGCTCGATGATTTTTTCAATGGAAATACAGCGGAGGACTCCATTGCTCCGAATCAATGGGGATTTGGGCGTCCGACGCTTTCTGAAATATGGAATATGCTACAAAAGATTGAGCTATTGCCCAACATAGCATGGATACGTGTTGCACTGCATGATGATACAGAAATCGTAGAAAATGATGGAACAGAAGAATTAGTTCTTGCAGGAGATACAATCGTGATTTGCACAACCATTTCGCCTGCGAAATTAGAAAAAATTGTGAATTGTAAATGGTTGTGCTCTGATGGAGTAATTAAAACGAAATTGAATGCTTATTCGTGTGTACCAGCAATTCCAGAAAACTTCGATTGCTTGGAGATTGTGTGGGATTGATCTGTAAATTCCAGTTTTTCAAGGAACAACACAAATGCACATAAAAAAGGGCTGCCGTGAGGAAATCCCCTCGGCAGCCCTTTTCTCTTTTTTATCATATTCCTCAACAATTATTGCTGCGGAAATACAACCTTACGATAAGTATCAAAGTGCATCCACTTGCTGAAGAATGCCTGATCCTGTCCGCCGGTTTGAGCATACTCGCTCAAAAATGCCTTTGCTTCCTCGGCGGAGTGTACCAGTACCTCAAAACCGCGTCCGTTGATGACCGGTACGTTGTCATAGGTGTACTCGCTTGCCGGCAGGATTGCCGTGATCTTCTTGTCACGGATCCGCACAGCCACGCCGTCACGGAGTACGATGCAGTCGAAGCTGTCCGGATAGTGGTAGCTGTCGCCGCTGGTGGGAATCTCGTCCCCTACTGTATAGGTCTGGCTCACCGGATTGTACTTCAACACGTTCAGGCTCTCGGTATCGTAGTAGAATTCCTCGAAGATGTCCCCTCTTGCCTTGAGGTCGCCGTACTGGAAGGAGTTGCGGTCGGCAGTGCTGCTGACCTTCTCACTGACAGCATCGACAACGCCGCAGGCAGAAGTCATATTCGTCACACGGTCGATCAGGATCAGTTCGCCCAGCACCTTGTGATTGGAGAACAGATCTGCCACAATGCCCTCTGTCAGCAGGATCTCGCAAACGGCAATGCCGTTCTTTTCCAGTGTGTCTGTTTCCTGATGTGCACCGGTGTTGACATCAATGGCATAGTCCACCTTAGTCAGAATGCCGGGGATCAGCTTGGTTCCCAGCTTCACCAGATAGTCCTTGCCGATGCTCAGCGGTTCATCGTCCATCCACAGCAGAGAAACTGTCAGCTTCTTATATACTGCCACATCTGCGTCCTTGACGAAAACGCAGCCGCGGGAAACGTCCACTTCCTTGTCCAGCGAAATGGTGACCGGCTGTCCCTCAAAGGCTTCGTCCACAGACTGATCTGTCATCAGAATGCCCTTGACGGTAGCAGTTTCATTGCTGGGCAGCGTGGTGATCGAATCGCCTACGCGAACTGTACCGGCTTCGATCTGTCCCTGAAAACCACGGAAAGTGTGATCCGGACGGCATACACGCTGTACCGGCATATAGAAGCCCTTTTCGTGGCTGTCGGAATGAATGTCCACGTTTTCCAGATATTCCAGAAGCGGCACACCGTCATACCACGGAATGTTCTCCGACTTCTTGGTTACGTTGTCGCCCTCTGTTGCAGACAGCGGAATGATATACACGTTTTCCAGTTCCAGTTCCTTGCGGAGTTCTGCGATCTGTGCTTCGATTTCGCGGAACCGTGCTTCGCTGTAGCCCACCAAGTCCATCTTGTTTACCGCAAAGACAAAATAGCGGATACCCATCAGCTTGCAGATTCGGGCATGCCGTCTGGTCTGCACCAGCACACCCTGCGAAGCGTCAACCAGAATCACAGACAGGTCAGCGAACGATGCACCTACCGCCATGTTTCGGGTGTATTCTTCATGTCCGGGGGTGTCTGCAACGATAAAGCTGCGGTTGTCGGTGGTGAAGTACCGGTATGCCACGTCAATGGTGATACCCTGTTCCCGTTCTGCCATCAGACCGTCCAGCAGCAGGGAGTAGTCAATGGCACCGCTGCGGCTGCCCACCTTGCTGTCCAGTTCCAGTGTCTTTTCCTGATCTGCGTACAGCAGCTTTGCATCATAGAGAATATGTCCGATCAGCGTGGATTTTCCGTCGTCTACGCTGCCGCATGTGATAAATTTCAATAAGCCCTTCATTAGAAGTATCCCTCCCGCTTTCTGCGTTCCATGCTGCCGGCTGCCTCGTTATCGATAACTCTGGAGGTTCGCTCCGAAGAAACAGAACTCAGGGTTTCATCAATGATCTCGTCCAGCGTGGTAGCTGTTGATTCAATACCGCCGGTCAGCGGATAGCAGCCGAGGGTACGGAACCGAATGGATTTATACTCCGGCTTTTCGCCCGGCTTCAGCGGCAGACGGTCGTCATCTACCATAATGATATTGCCGTCCCGATAAACGACCGGACGTTCTGCTGCAAAATACAGCGGCACGATGTCGATGTTTTCCCGCTTGATATACTGCCAGATGTCCTTTTCTGTCCAGTTGGAGATCGGGAATACCCGCATGCTTTCGCCCTTTTTGATCTTGGTGTTGTACAGCTTCCACATTTCCGGACGCTGGTTCTTCGGGTCCCACGCCTGTGCTTCGTTCCGGAACGAGAAGATTCGTTCTTTCGCACGGGACTTTTCCTCGTCACGTCTGCCGCCGCCGAATGCTGCGGTAAAGCCGTACTTGGTCAGAGCCTGTTTCAGAGCCTGTGTCTTCATGATGTCGGTATAAGCTGCACCGTGGTCAAAGGGGTTGATGCCCTGCTTGACACCTTCTTCGTTGGTGTAGACCAGCATCTCAATGCCCAGCTTCTTGGCAGTTTCATCACGGAAACGGATCATGTCCTTGAACTTCCATGTGGTATCGATATGTAAGAACGGGAAAGGCGGCTTTTCCGGATAAAATGCTTTCATCGCCAGATGCAGCATTACGGAACTATCCTTGCCGATGGAGTACAGCATTACCGGCTTTTCGCATTCTGCCGCAACTTCTCGGATAATGTAGATTGCCTCTGCTTCCAGTTCGTCAAGATGTGACAATTCGTGCATAAGGTTTCCTCCTCAATATTGGTTCGACTGTTTGGTATGGATACGGATCTCACTGGTTTTTCCGTCGGGGTGATCGATGATCCAGCGTAGGACATCGCCCTCTTTTTCCGTGTGTACCAGACTGCCCATGCCGCCCATATCTGCTCCCAGATAAAAGCGAATGGCGTGTACTGCACACTCTTTCAGACAGGAGGTGCAGCCCCAGCAGTCTTTCGGGTACTTGATAAACGCTTTTCCGTCTGCATTCATATGGATCAGGCTGCCGGGGCAGACCATGCTGCATTTTCCGCAGCCGACACACTGCTTGGCGTTAATGGCAATGCTCATAGTTCTGTCCCTCCTCTACCAGATCGCGGAAAACGATTTCCAGCTTTCCGTTTTTCATGCGGGAATTGACGTATTTCTTCCAGTGTGCATCGTCCTTTTCCGGATAGTCCAGATTTTCGGCGAAGCTGTGCCAGCGGGTTTCTTTTCTCGCCTTGAGGTGTGCGATCACGCTGCGGCACACCAGAAGTCGTTCCCGCAGTTCGTAAATATACATCAGTTCCTGATAATCCGCTGCATGCAGCCGGTCGGACAGCTCCGTCAGCCGTGCGATCTTGTCATCGGCAATGTCCAGTTCCTTTTCGTGGAACCGGTAATTGGTGCCGATACCGCCGGCATAGGTGTCCATGACGGTCTGCATTGCATCTTCCAGCTGTTCCGTATCAAACAGCCCGCCGTCTGTTGTCAGGAAATGTGCTGCTTCTGCAAGGTGCTCCTGCACCGCCGTTTCTTCCGGCGGCACCGACGTATGGGAACGCAGAAATTCCAGCATGGATTCCGCGGCAATTTCGCCCTCCGCCAACGCACCGGTAACGTATTTCTGGGGACATCCGCCGGCAACATCTCCGGCGGCGTACAGCCCCTCTATCGTGGTGGCACGCTTGGTGTCCACCCAGTAGCCGCTGGCAGTATGACCGCCCACGATGTACGGCTCTGTGCCTTCGATCTCCACATTCTGCTGAGAGGGCTTCCTGCCGTTCTCGATCCACTTCAGCGTCTGGGACGGTGCCATGTTCAGATAGGCTTTCATTAGGGAGTCGTCCTGTTCCGGCGTGATGCCCTCTGTCCGCAGATAGCAGGGACCTCTGCCGGCAAGGTTCTCGCTGACTGTGCCGTAGACACGTTCCGAGGTGGTCAGCCCGTACTTGGTTTCATAGACCTCGCCCAGCGAATTCACCTGCTTGGCTCCCACGCCCTGTGCCAGTGTACCGGTAGGAGCAATGGTGTCCTTGCAACGCAGAGCAATGAACCGCATCTCAAAGGTGGTCATCTCTGCACCGGCACGAATGCCCATCGCGTAGCCTGCCCCCGTATTAAAGGGCGGATACCACATCTTGTGGCGGGAGAAGCCGGGGTGGTTGGGCTTATACAGACCAGCCGCACCGCCGGTGGCGATCATAACGGCATTGGCTTCAATGACATACATGGTGCCGTCCTGAATGTTGAAGCCGAACGCCCCCTGGATCCGGTTGTCTTTCACGAAGAAATCCGTGATGTTGACGTGATTCTTAATCGTCACCTGCGGCAGAGCCTCTACGGCTTTTGCCAGGATCGGCTTCATGTTTTCGCCGTTGATCTTCAGATTGCGGTTGCCGCGTGCCACGTACTTTCCGTTTGCATCTTTGAGGATCACCAGCCCCAGACGTTCCATATGCTCGGTCACCTGATTGAGCCGTTCAGACATGGTGAGAAGCAGATCGCCGCGAACGATCCCGTCGGCATCTTTTCGGGCATAGTCCACATAATCCTGCGGCACTCTGCCCTCTGTAATATACGCATTCAGTGCATTGACACCGGCTGCCAGACAGCCGCTGCGTTTGATATGAGCCTTTTCACAGATCAGCACTTTTGCATCAGACTGATCTGCAATGGTCAGTGCCGCATAGCAGCCGGCTGTGCCGCCGCCGATGATCAGTACATCTGTTTTGCAGCGTTCGATTTTCATTTCATCACCATCTTTATCCTCTGTTTTCCAACAGGTATTTTTCCGCAGAAGCCACACAGTTTGCACCGTCCGCCGCCGCTGTGATTACCTGCCGCAATGCCTTTGTTCGCACGTCCCCTGCGGCAAACAATCCCTCTACAGAGGTCCTGCCGTCCTCTCCTGCCTGCACATAGCCGCTGCTGTCCAGTTCTGCAACGCCCTCCAGCAGGCTGGTATTCGGCACGCTGCCGATCGCCACAAACACACCGTCCAGCGAAAGTTCTTCCGGACTGCCGCCCTGCAGCAGCTTCAGGGTTTCCACCCGTTTTTCTCCGGTGATCTCCGTGGGAACGGCATTGGTCACCAGAACAATATTTTCAGTTTTCTGCACCGCTTCCTGCAATGCCGCATTGGCACGGAACGTATCCCGCCGATGCACCAGATACACGGTCTTTGCCATGCGGGAGAGATACAGTGCATCTTCCAGAGCCGTATCTCCGCCGCCGATCACAGCAACGGTCTTGCCCTGATAAAACGCTCCGTCACAGGTGGCACAGTAGGAAACGCCTGCCAGCCTGCCGCCGGCAATTTCCAGCCGCCGGTAGGAAGTCCCTGCGGCGTAGATCACGCTTCTGGCTTGGAGCTCTGTGTGATCCTCCAGCGTTGCGGTGAAGTATCCGTCTTTCTTTTCCAGATGTGTGACATCATTCTCACAGAACAACGCCCCCAGTTCTGTGGCATGTTCCCGAAATTTTTCGCCCAGTTCATAGCCGCCGATGTGGGGCAGTCCGGGGTAATTATCCACCTGTTCTGTCACGGCGATCTGTCCGGCACCCATGGTATCCCGTTCGAGCACCAGTGTCTGTAATCTGGCACGGCTGGCATAGATCGCTGCCGTCAGTCCTGCCGGACCGCTGCCGATGATAATGATGTCATACATAGCTTACTCCTTGATCTGCAAGTTTTCCTTTTCTGCATCGGTGCCTTCGATATGGAACGAATTCAGCACCGGATTCTCCCGATCCATCAGGGAAAGAATCATATAGCTTGCCTTGCTGTCATATGCCAGCCGCTTATCTTCTTCCGACGGTCTGGACGGCGATTCGGGGTGAGAATGCCAGTTTCCCAGCGGCACCAGCCCATTGGCACGCATATCCTTGACTGCTGCCAGCTGTTCCTTTGGATCCAGACTGAAATGCTCATTGGAATGGTCAATGTTCGTCAGCAGGTATACCTTCCTGACGATCTTGTCCGTTCCCTGTACCTCGCCGGCGATCAGACCGCAGGCTTCGTCCGGAAGCTCTCTGGTCGCATGTGCCAGCATTTTTTCAAAATCTGCTTTGTTCAATTGAATCATAGTCCAACACCATCGCATTCTGCCTGTTCATAGTCGATCAGTTCGGTAATTGTGGGGTGTGTCCCGCAAACTGCACAGCCGGAAGTTTCAGACGGCAGCTTTACCTTGCGGAATTCCATTTTCAGTGCATCATAGGTCAGCAGATAGCCGGTCAGCAGGTTGCCGATCCCCAGAATGTACTTGATTGCCTCCATTGCCTGCAAACTGCCGATCACGCCGCCCATTGCACCAATGACACCAGCCTGTTTGCAGGTCGGTACTGCGTCCTTCGGAGGCGGGTTCTTGAATACGCAGCGATAGCAGGGACCTTCTCCCGGCACATAGGTCATCAGCTGACCCTGAAACCGGATAATACCGGCATGGGAGAACGGCTTCTTCGCCATAACGCAGGCATCGTTGATGAGGAACTTTGCCGGAAAGTTGTCTGTGCCGTCAATGACGAAATCATAGTCCTTGATAAGATCCATGATGTTTTCGCTGGTGACGAAAGTCCGGTAGGTGTTGACCTTGACATCAGGATTGATTGCCTCCATGGTTTCCTTGGCGGACTGTACCTTTGCCTTGCCCACATCAGCGGTGGCATGAATGATCTGCCGCTGGAGATTGGACAGGTCTACTTCGTCTGCATCTGCAATGCCGATCGTACCTACGCCTGCGGCAGCCAGATACATTGCAGCCGGAGCACCCAGACCGCCGGCACCAATGATCAGCACCTTGGCATTCAGCAGCTTCTTCTGTCCCTTGACACCGACTTCTTTCAGAATGATGTGGCGGGAGTAACGCTCGATCTGTTCGTTGGTAAATGCCATGTTACTGTCCACCTCCCATGAAATAGAGGAACTCTACATTGTCGCCGTCCTTGAGAACGGTCTGCTCGAATGTGCCGTTTTCTACGAATTCGTCGTTAATGGTGACGGTGACGTACTGCGGGGTTTCCACATTTTCGTCCACGATCAGCTGAGCCACGGTCAGACCGTCTGCGACTTCCTTCTGTACACCTGCAACTGTGATTTTCATAATTCTATACTCCTTTATGTGTTATTTCAGGGAATCAATGATCTCCTGCAATTCTGCTTTTTTGACCAGACCTCTGCGTCTGTCCTGCTCTGCTCCGTTTTTGAAGAAGATCAGAGTCGGTACCGCCTGCACTTCGTACTGTTCCGCCAGCGGCAGATCAAAGTTGATGTTGATCTTTGCCACTTTCAGAGCATCGCCGTATGCTTCTTCCAGTTCCGCCAGAACCGGCGAAAGCCGCTTGCAGGGAATGCAGCTGTCGGAATAAAAGTCCGCCAGTACCAGTCCCTCTGCTTCCAGCACTTCTTTCCGGAACGTATCCTGTGTGACACGTGCAGCCATTCAATCACCCACTTTCTTGACGATCAGGTCGTATGTGCCGTCCTCATTCTGGAGCAGCTTCAGGATCTTGTGTCCTTCTTCCTTAATGCTCCGCGGTACGTTCTGCACCGGCTCGCCGTCGTTCATGTGAATGGAAAGAATCTGTCCGTCGTCCAGTTCTTCCAGTGCCACCTTTGCCTTGACAAATGTCACCGGGCAAACTACGTCTGTAATATCTACGGTATCATCAATTTGAAAATCAGCCATTGTATGCCTCCCAGATTTTTTCTTCAAATTTTTCTCTGCCTACACGTTCCAATGTGAACTGGAACCGTTCGCCTGCCTTGGCGTTGTTCTCAAAGAACTGAATGGTCGCATCGCAAATCTTCAGAAGCTTTTCCTTGTCCGCAATAAACGGAATAACCGGTTCGCCCTTATGAATGCTGTTGCCGAACAGTCCGCCAAAGGAAACGATGTAGCCATGTACGGTATCCCATGCTTCTGTGGGACATGCCTTGACGCAGCGTCCGCAGAAGTTACACTTGCTTTCGTCTACGACGATTTTTTCACCCTCGTGTGTAATGGCACCGCTGCGGCAAGCCTTGACGCAGACACCACACTGAATGCAGTCCTCCTCACGCCATTTCACCTGAATGCCGCCCTTGATGCCCAAGTCATTTTCTTCGGACTTCAGGCAGTTATTCTGACAGCCGGTGATGCCGAACTTGAACTTATGGGGCAGTTCCCGTGCAAAGTACCGTTCGTCCAGTTCCTTTGCCAGTGTGTACGTATCGATACAGCCGCTGGGACAGATTGCCTCGCCCTGACATGCGGTAATGGTACGGACACGTGGTCCGCAAACGCCCGGTTCCACATCGCCCTCTGCCAGTGCCGCCTTGACTTCTTCGATCTGATCCAGCTTCACAAAGGGAATTTCCACGCTCTGGCGGGAGGTCAGATGCACATGTCCGTCACCGAACTGTTCTGCCACTTCTGCAATTTTTGCCAGCTGCTTTGCCGTCAGATTACCGCCGACCACGCGAAGCCGGAGGGAAAAGTGATTCTTCTGTTTCTGCCGCATGAAGCCGCCTTTTTTTAAGGTCGCATAATCAACTGCCATTTAACATTCCTCCTGCATTTTCGCGATCGCCTGTCCGAAATCTTCGATCAGATCTTCAATATCTTCAATGCCCACGCTGATGCGGATCAAATCCTCGTATACGCCGGCACTTTGTTTTTGTGCTTCATTGCTGTGTGCATAAATCGTACTTGCGGGGTGGATCACCAGTGTCCGCACATCGCCGATATTGGTAGCATTGGTGGCGAACTGCAAATGATTGATCAAGCAGAACGCCTTTTCCTTGCTGCCGGCACGGAGCGTCAGAATCGCACCGCCCTTGCCGCCGAACTGTTTCTGCACCAGCGAATAATAGGGACTCTTTTCCAGTGCCGGATAGTTGACCTCTACGCCGTCCACGCTGTCCAGATACTGTGCCAGCTGCAACGCATTGTCACAGAGCCGTTCCATCCGCAGCCCCAGCGTTTCCAGTCCCACGGAGTTCAGGAACGCATTCATCGGGGACAAACAACCGCCCACATTTCTCCAGATCGCATTCCGCAGCTTTGCCAGATAAGCAAACTTGCCATACTTGGCATAGGGTTCGAATCCGTCATACCGGCTGCTGTCCCAGTGGAAATTGCCGCTGTCCACGATCACGCCGCTGATAGCATTTCCGCCGCCGTTGATGTACTTGGAAGAAGAATGTACCACCACATCTGCTCCGTATGCAAACGGATGGATCAGATACGGTGTAGCAGTGGTGCTGTCGATGATCAGCGGGATCCCGTGAGCATGCACCAGTTCCGAAACCGCTTTCAAGTCTACTACGTCCAGCTTCGGATTTCCGATCAGTTCCGTAAAGACCACCTTGGTGTTCTCGTTGATCAGCGGTTCGATCTTCTCTACCGTGATCGATTCTGCAAAGCGTGTGGTAATGCCAAATGCTTTCAGGTCAGAAAACAGATCAATGGTTCCGCCGAACAGTCCCGAACCGGCGATCACTTCATCTCCCGCATGGAGAATGTTCAGAAGTGCCATTGTCACCGCCGTCATACCGGAAGAACAGCTGACTGCTCCGATGCCGTTTTCCATTGCGGCTACCCGTTTTTCAAAAGCATCTACTGTGGGATTGCTGATTCTCGTATATGCAAATCCCGGTGCCTGATTGTGAAAGACTTTCTCTAATTTTTCTGCCGTTTCATGTGCGAATGCACTCACCTGATAAATCGGCATGATCGTAGAACCTGTACTCTTTTCGCCGTCAAAATTCTGATGCAGCAATGCCGTATTAAACTTCATGCGTTCACCCACGCTCCTCTCGTTCTCGGAACATTTTTTCGATTGTTCCCTTGTCATGAGCCTATTATATCACCTTTTCACTAGTAAGTCAATAGGTTTTATATGATTTGTTTGACTTTTTCAATTTGTTCAAATTCGACATTTTTAATCGATGTTTAAAATAGAAAGTACATGACTTTTCGTGCAAAAATCAGACGGTTCACCAGAAATCGCTTCTGGTGCCGTCTGATTCCGGAATCCGCTTTGCCTTAGGGCAACACTGTACAAAGCTCGTGCGGTGTTCCCTTAGATGTAGTACATAAACGCCTCGTCCTGCGGAATAGAATTCCGATAACGATCCATCATATTCTGTAACGTAATGCTGCTGCAAAACTGCCGCAGATAAGCAGTCATCTGATCCCAGAGACATTCCTGCACAGTTGCTTTCAGGAGAGAGGTGTCTTCTGCTCCGCCGGTATCCGCATCGCCCAGAATGGTAATATCCAGAGCATCAATGATTTCCTGAAACGAAATCTTGTCTGCCGGACGGGCGATCACATAGCCGCCCTTAAAGCCCTTGATACCACGAATCAAATGTGTCTGCCGCAGTGCAACCAGAATCTGTTCCAGATATTTCACAGAAATATTCTGCCGCTTGGAAATGCTGCTGACTGCAACTGCTTCTCCATTTTCCGAATGCAGGGCAATATCGATCAGTGCGATAATGCCGCATTCTACTTTCGTTGAAATTTTTATGGTACTTCCTCCTCTCTCCGGTTTGCGTGATATTTCTTAGGCAATACCGCACAAAGATTGTGCGACAGATGCGTCGTCAAATTTTTCGTCA